>ERZ809807.288-NODE-288-length-16841-cov-12.4058_pt1 | contig 16841 bp, 17 predicted proteins | sample MGYA00520348_ERZ809807 | MGnify/ENA primary metagenome ERZ809807 (study PRJEB31588, sample SAMN03398861) | human gut metagenome | study: EMG produced TPA metagenomics assembly of the PRJNA231909 data set (A prospective, longitudinal analysis of the...
ATATACTAAAATATGTATAGGTCTTTTTAAATACAGATGATGATTTGAAGTATTATAATGAGAAACAAAGATATTTTGCTTCTTCATACTATATGATACCTACGGAGGGTACAGCATGAAGTGTCCATTTTGCAGTAGTGACAACACAAGGGTAATAGACTCAAGACCGGCTGATGACAACAGCTCTATCAGGCGCAGAAGGTTGTGCGATGATTGCGGCAAGCGTTTCACTACATATGAGAAGGTGGAGACAATCCCACTCATCGTTATAAAAAAGGACAACAACAGAGAGCAGTATGACCGCTCCAAGATTGAAAAGGGTGTGCTTCTTGCATGTCACAAGAGACCGATTTCAGCAGATACAATCTCAAAGCTTGTAGATGAGGTCGAGATAGAAATCTTTGCCAGAGAGGAAAAGGAAATCTCTACATCACTCATCGGAGAGTTGATTATGGACAGATTAAAGGACCTTGATGCGGTAGCATATGTGAGGTTTGCGTCAGTTTACAGAGAGTTTAAGGATGTCAACACCTTTATGACAGAGCTTAAAAAGATGCTTGACACCAAATAGTGTTTAGGCAGCAGTTTTTATTTAAAACAGGATGGGAAGGTGCGTATGAACATTTCCGGTATTCGCCCGAGCGAAGGCTTTTATTCATACAATTCCATAAGGGTAAACGAGCTTAGAAACAGCCAGATTATGAGTTCGAAGCAGGCAGTGGATGACACAGCTTCACAGCAATCCATTGCTGATGATACGGCTGATTATGAGGCTGCAAGGGCAAGGCAGAGCTTTACCTCGCTTGATTATGCAAATACATATGATTCCAATGCGAGCTATGAGCTTAAGGGTGCTGACAGTGATATCAGCACACTTGATGTCGCAAAGGCTGTATCCGATTTAGACAAGGATAAGGTATTGCAGCAGTATCAGCGTTTTGTCGGCAGTGCGGATGGCACCGTTATGCAGCAGGCAGCCTTGAATGAACAGATTAACAGGGAGACAGAGAATTTTATACTATGAGTTTTTTATACCCGGGAGAGTACATTGACTCGACATACAGCATAGATTTTGATAAATTATATAAGGAGGGCTACAGGGGCATTATTTTTGATATCGACAACACCCTTGTGACTCATGGTTCGCCTGCTGATGAGCGGGCGATTGCTTTGTTTAAGCACCTTAAGGAGCTTGGTTTTTCGTGCCTTGTGCTCTCAAACAACAAAGAGCCGCGTGTGAAGAGCTTTGCTAAGCAGGTTGGGATAAAGTATATCTACAAGGCAGGAAAGCCCAAGCCATCAGGCTATCGTACAGCAATGGAGAGGCTTGGTACAGATACGAAAAACACTCTTTTTGTGGGAGATCAGATATTTACAGATATCATCGGAGCCAATCTTACGGGCATCAGATCAATACTTGTAGCACCTATTGACCCGCATGAGGAGATACAGATTGTGCTTAAGCGCTTTATTGAAAAGCCTGTAATTGCATGCTACAAGAGGCATTTAAAGAAAGTAAATAAATAATTTTTAACTAATAATTTAAAATTTGGAGGCATATATATTATGAAGATTGCAATCGGAAACGATCACGCAGCAGTTGAGCTTAAAAAGACAATAATGGAGTACGTTGAGAGCATGGGTCACGAGGTTACCAACTTCGGCACAGATTCAAGTGAGAGCTGCAATTACCCGGAGTATGGTGAGAAGGTGGCTAATGCAGTGGCATCGGGCGAGTTTGACTGCGGAATACTGATATGCGGTACCGGTGTGGGTATCTCAATAGCAGCCAACAAGGTCAACGGAATCCGTGCGGCAGTTTGCTCAGACACAGCCACAGCACGCCTTGTAAAACAGCACAATAATGCCAATATCATAGCCTTTGGTGAGAGGATTGTAGGTGTTGAGCTTGCAAAGGATATCGTAAAGGCTTATCTGACAGCCGAGTTTGAGGGCGGCAGACACGCAAAGAGAATAGCTATGATATCGGATATCGAGGCTAGAAACTAATATAAAACCAATACAAATTCATGCAATAGAAAATAAATACTTGAAATGTATTGCTTTTTATTGTAAAATGGACGAATGAGAGAGCTTAGGCTCGCACGATTTAAGGAGGAAGTAACTAATGATTTCAGCAGGAGATTTCAGAAACGGTGTTACTATCGAGTTCGAGGGAAACATCTATCAGATTATCGAATTTCAGCATGTTAAACCAGGAAAAGGTGCAGCATTTGTACGTACAAAGTTAAAGAATATCATCAGTGGTGGTGTTGTTGAGAAGACATTCCGTCCAACAGAGAAATGCCCTACAGCACACATTGATCGTAAGGATATGCAGTATCTTTATGCAGATGATGATTTCTATCATTTCATGGATGTTGAGACATATGACCAGATTGACTTACCAAAGGATGAGGTTGGCGATGCTCTCAAGTTTGTAAAAGAGAACGAGATGTGTAAGGTTTGCTCACACAAGGGCAATGTATTTGCAGTTGAGCCACCACTTTTCGTTGAGCTTACTGTTACAGAGACAGAGCCTGGCTTCAAGGGTGATACAGCAACAGGTGCTACAAAGCCTGCTACAGTTGAGACAGGTGCTACAGTTTATGTACCACTTTTTGTTGAGACAGATGATGTTATCAAGATTGATACAAGAACAGGTGAGTACCTTTCACGTGTATAATCTGTAATTTTATGAGTCTGCACATATTCCGGTATGCCTGGAGTATGTGCAGGCTTTTTTTATTTGTGTGCTGTGTGGCAGGTGAGAATCCCGACAGCAAGTGTCATAAACACATGCGACACAAGCATAGCCCACAGATATGCATCTATCCCATAGTGGGGTACGAGAAGCATAATCATCAGAATTCTTATCGCACAGGTGAGCAGATTGACGAAGAGCACCTGCTTTGCTTTGCCCAGACCATGCAGTATGCTGCAGAGCATTCCACTTATGTGCATCAGTGGGCACAGAAAACACAGTCTTCTAAGAAAATATCCACAAAGCTTCGATGAAAAAAGAAAATCCCCTATAAAATCCGACAGCAGATAGAATATGCATGTAAAGATAAGACCAAAGCATAGTCCGAATAAGGCACAGGAGTTTATGGTTTTAGTGATTTTTGTATCCTTTCCGGCGGCATTCGCTTCAGAAACAGATGGCAGAAGCATCACGCAAGCACAGCTGCAAAGTACACCGGGAAATAAAAGCACGGGAAGGGTAAGACCGGAAATGGTTCCAAATATGTCAAGGGCCAATGCCGGTGATAGTCCGTAGAGCTTAAGAGTTCTCGGGATAAGCACATTTTCGACTGAGGATGAAAAGCTTGCCAATATGTAGTTTAGTGATAAAGGAATGAAAAGTGCAGCCATGCCATAGGCTGTTGTTTTCAGGCTATTGACGGATATTTTAAAGTATGAGAAATCTTTTTTTATTGTGATAACGGAAAAGACGGTTGCGCTCGCTTCGCCTGCCACGATGCCGTATATAGAGTATACAGGCTTAAAGCAGCTGCCACCGTCAGACAGTATTGCGTATATCAGATAGCAGGTGCCAATGCGTGCGGTCTGCTCAATTAATTGAGTGGCAGCTGGAACGGCTGCTTTTTTCAATCCATAATAGTATCCGTTTATGCAGGAATGGATAGCAGCGGGCAGAATGGAAAAGGAAAGCGCCTTGACAAGCTCTGTACAGCGCGGCTCACTTAAAATACAAAGGCTTATGTAGTTGGCATTGGAATACATAATAATTGTGAGTAAAAGAGCAATGGTGGCTGACATAATTATTGCGCAAATGAGTATAATCTGCCTGTTTTGAGGCTTTTCGGCAACAAGCTTTGATGTAGCGGTCTGAAAACCGTTGCAGCAGAGTGACATGCATACGGACATGAGTGGAATCACAAGCTGATAGAGTCCCAGACCTGTTGAGCCCATGACGTTATTAAGAAATATGCGAAAGAAAAAACCCATAAACCGACTGGTTGTACCGGCAAGTGTCAGGAAAATAGTTCCGGTCACAAGTGGATTGGATAAATATTTTTTTACAATCAAAAAATCACCTGTCATATGTTGTCTTAGAAGTATATGAGCTTCATTGGATATATATGACAGGTGATTATTTATTGTGTGTTAAACAGCTATTTTGCGCTAAACAGCTATTATGCTCTTATATGACAGTTATCGTTATCTTAATTATGTGAGATTAACCCATAAAGTGGCGGATAGCCTTGGCTACGCCGTCATTTTCGTTTGTGTCGGTGACGTAATCAGCCTGTGCCTTAAGCTCATCGGTTGCATTTCCCATGGCCACGCCGATGTGTGCGGCTTTTACGATAGCCATGTCGTTTTCGGTGTCACCGACAGCCATTGTCTCATCAGCTGCTATATTCAGGATTTGAGCCAGCTTATGAAGTGCCACACCTTTGTCAACGCCTGCTTTTGTGAATTCCAGATTACCGTAGCCACCGCTTACGAGCGTGATTTCAGGGATTTTTTTCAGATGCTCAAATACTTCGTCGCGGCAGTAGTAGTTATCATCTACATCCTTTGGAAAATTGATGGTCATTTTCTGCATATGGTAATTGTTTTCGCGCATCATTTCAGTGATATCGTTCACACGTTTTCTGGTTGTCATGATGTATTCCTTTATAGAAGGAGGCATTTTGAGATCCTTTGCATCCTCGAGACACTTGTATGGAGAATAGCCACAGCCGTTTATGAAGGCATCCATATGAACGCGCTTTGTCATCAGGTAATCAATTATTGAAAACGCTGTCTCATCAGAAAGGCAGTTTTCGTAAAGACATTTTTTGGTGTCAATCTCGTAGATTGCACTTCCGTTTGCAGTGATAGCGTAGCGGATGCCAGTGCCCTTAATTGCCTCAAACGGCAGCCCTCCGAATGGACGGCCGGTGGAGATGACCACATTTATCCCGGCAGCAGTTGCCTCTTTTATAGCTTTTATATTTTCCTTGGATATCTGACTTTTGTTGTTGAAAAGTGTTCCGTCAAGATCTAAAGCAATAAGTTTCATAAGAAATCCTTTCTTTTGTTTGAAAAATATAGTGTTTTAGTATATTATGGTGAATAGACTATTGATTTTTGTGTTTTAAAATCGGTTACAATGATAATATAAATTTTCACAAATTTCAAGGATAAAGAGCACATAGCTTTTGCTTTGAAATACTTTACACTGTGGAGTGAATAACAGCTGAAACAGAAAAGGAAACGAAATGACAAGAGAAGAATTCAGAAAATATATCAGAGAAAACATAGTTATCCTGGATGGAGCGACCGGTACAAACCTGATGGCAGCTGGCATGCCGGTAGGAGTGTGTCCGGAGGAATGGGTGATGGAGCATCCGCAGGTGATTCTTGATTTGCAGAAGGCTTATGTCGATAACGGCACGAATATTGTTTATGCACCTACATTTACAGGAAACAGGATTAAGCTTTTAGAATATGGTTTACAGGAGAAAATTAACGAGATAAATACCACACTGGTTGGCCTGTCAAAGCAGGCTGTCGGGGATAGGGCACTTGTAGCAGCAGATATGACGATGACAGGCAGACAGCTTTTTCCACTCGGGGATCTGATGTTCGAGGAGCTTTTGGAGGTGTACAAGGAGCAGGCGAGGATCCTTGATGCGGCGGGCGCAGATGTTTTTGTGGTTGAGACAATGATGAGTCTTCAGGAGTGCAGAGCGGCAGTACTTGCTATAAAAGAGGTAAGCGACCTGCCTATTATGGTGACACTCACCTACAACGAGGATGGCAGGACTCTTTTTGGTACACCGCCTGAGACAGCAGTTGTTGTGCTGCAGTCACTTGGAGTGGATGCAATCGGTGTGAACTGCTCGACGGGACCTGCTGAGATGATAGCTCTGGTTGAAAAAATGGCAGAGTACTCTACAGTGCCTCTTATTGCAAAGCCAAATGCCGGGCTTCCGGAGCTTGAGGATGGTAAAACTGTATACAAGATGACTCCGGATATGTTTGCCGATGCGATGAGAGGGCTTGTGAAGGCAGGTGCATCCATTGTAGGAGGCTGCTGTGGCACCACGCCGGAGCATATCCGTGCACTGACAGAGGCTGTAAAGACAATGCCTGTTCATAAGCCGCTTGAGCATCATAGAAGAGTGCTTGCGTCTGAACGAAAGAATGTAGAGATTGACTTAGATGGCAACTTTACCGTTGTCGGAGAGAGAATCAATCCTACAGGTAAGAAAAAGCTGCAGGCACAGCTTCGTGAGGGAAAGCTTGACCTGGTGCGCCAGATGGCTATGGAGCAGGAGACAAATGGTGCGAGAATACTTGATATCAATATGGGCATGAATGGCATCGATGAGAAGGAGATGATGAAATCGGTTATATATGAGGTTTCATCTACCGTGGACTGTCCACTTTGTATTGATTCAAGTTATGTGGAGGTAATAGAGGAGGCTCTTAAGATTTATCCGGGAAGAGCTCTCATCAATTCTATTTCCCTTGAGACAGAAAAGATGGAAAAGCTTCTGCCTCTTGCAGCAAAATACGGAGCGATGTTCATACTCTTACCACTTTCGGATGCAGGATTGCCAAAGGATGTCGAGGAGAAAAAGCAGATTATAAATACTATTTATGACAAGGCACTTTCGCTTGGAATGGCACATGAGGATATAGTGGTGGATGGACTTGTTGCGACAATAGGTGCAAATCCAAAGGCCGCAATCGAGTGCTATGAGACCATTGCGTACTGTAAGGATGAGAAAAAGCTTCCTACAATATGCGGCCTTTCAAATATATCCTTCGGACTGCCTGAGCGTATGTATGTGAACACAGCGTTTCTTACAATGGCCATATGCAAGGGACTCACCATGGCTATTGCCAATCCATCACAGGAGCTTTTGATGAATGCTGCATTTGCATCGGATATGCTGCTCGACAGACCTGACAGCGATATAGCATACATCGAGCGCATGAGCAGACTTGCGGAGGAAAAGGCCCAATATGAGACTGTTGTTGTGAAAAAGTCGGACAATGATGCGTCTGCTTCAAACAGCACATGCGCAGCGGGCAGTAAGGATGCGGTATTTCAGGCTGTCTTAAAGGGAAACAAGGGCAGTATAATTGATGAAGTAAAGAAAATGCTTTCTGATGGGGCAAAACCTGACGAGATTATTAATAACAGCCTGATTCCTGCTATTAATGAGGTGGGAGAGCTTTTCAACCAGAAGAAATATTTCCTGCCACAGCTTATCGGCAGCGCAAATACCATGAAGCTTGCTATAGAACATCTCGAACCACTGCTTGAGAAGAAAGATTCAGGGGAGGATATGCCGACTCTTGTCATTGCAACGGTGGAGGGCGATATCCATGATATAGGAAAGAATCTTGTCGTGCTTATGCTTAAAAACTATGGCTACAACGTGATTGATATGGGAAAGGATGTGCCTTGTGAGGATATTGTCAACAAGGCGATTGAGACGAATGCGGCAGTTATCGGACTGTCAGCTCTTATGACCACCACCATGATGCGCATGAAGGATGTAGTGGAAATATGTAAGGAAAAGGGCTGTAAGAGCAAGGTTGTAATCGGTGGAGCCTGCATTACACAGAGCTTTGCAGACGAGATAGGAGCCGACGGATATTCAAAGGATGCGGCAGAGTGCGTGAAGCTTGTGGAGAGACTTCTGAATAGTTAAAATTTTTTTAAATAAAATGAAAAAAGTTGTTGACAATAAGGTGCCGACTGTATATAATAATCAAGTCGGTTGACGACATGGGATCTTAGCTCAGCTGGGAGAGCATCTGCCTTACAAGCAGAGGGTCACAGGTTCGAGCCCTGTAGGTCCCATCCTTTTAAAGGATATCAATCAATATGGCGAGGTGGCTCAACTGGCTAGAGCGTCCGGTTCATACCCGGGAGGTTGAGAGTTCGAGTCTCTCCCTCGCTACTTTACTTCAACAGAAGTGACACGGGATCTTAGCTCAGCTGGGAGAGCATCTGCCTTACAAGCAGAGGGTCACAGGTTCGAGCCCTGTAGGTCCCATCCTTTTAAAGGATATCAATCAATATGGCGAGGTGGCTCAACTGGCTAGAGCGTCCGGTTCATACCCGGGAGGTTGAGAGTTCGAGTCTCTCCCTCGCTACTTGTTAAGACTTGCAGTTGTTGCAGGTCTTTTTGTTATAAATAGTTACGAAACAGAAAGGGATAAGCATGATAAGACCTAAAATAGGACTTGACTGGGATGATGTGACAGCCCCATTCAACAGTATAGCCATAGATATGGCAAACAAAAAATATAATATCACCCCACCGCTTGAACTGGAGGATATAGATTCCTGGGAGAATACCGGCAGAGCCTCTGTCATAAAGGAATTTTACCGGGATAATACACTTTACGAGAGGCAGAAGCCTACGGAAGAGACAAAGCGGATGATAAGAAAGCTCATGGATATCGGAGAGGTCTATTTTATCACTGCGGTGGCACCGGGCTTCATGGGAGTGAGGGCGAGCCAGATAATGGAGGCATTTCCTGATTTCCCGACAGAAAATATCATACTTGGCAATGCAAAAAATCTTGTGCAGTTTGATATTATTTTAGATGATGCCATACACAATGTGCTTGAGACACCGGCCACATATCCTGTGCTCATGCGAAAGCCGTGGAATTCAAAAATGACAGGACTTTTATCTGTTAATAATATCACAGAGTTTGTATATCTCGTGGAGCAGATAATAAATGCGTCATTATATAGAAATAAAAATATAAAGAATCCGTCAGTTGTGGCGCTTGTCGGACCATCAGGCTCGGGAAAGACAGCACTCTCAGACAGCCTGTGCGCCATGGAGCAGTTTGAGAATCCGAAAACCTACTGTACCAAGCCCGGAGATAAGCACAGGTACCTGACGGAGGAGGAGTTCAATGCACAGGATTTCTTTGAAAAGACAAGATACGCAGGAATACAGTATGGCACCAAAATGGAGGATATAGAGGCGGTGCTTGCAAAGGGACACTTTGTCGTGATGCCGCTTGATATGTGCGGCGCCATTGCCATGAAGCGCCATTTTCCTACTGTTATAGTGTATGTGGCGCGTGACAAGGAGCTCTTAATCCGGGATATCATAGAGCAGGATTACTCGATAGAAGAAAAGACACTTCGTATTCTGTCGATAGATGCAGAGAAACGCAACCGCCAGATATGTGATTATGCAGTAAATAACATGGATGTTAGTGCAGCTTCTAGAGAGCTTTCTGATGTTTTGGAAAACAATTGCTTATAAAATATATTTATAGCAAGCTCTTAGTTATAAGTATTAACACTTTTCCTAGAAAGATGATATGATATGATTAGTTCAAGGGAACAGCATCCCGGAATTAAAATTAAAAACAAATAACATTAACATATCATTAATAGGAGGATATTAATATGAGCAAGAAACATTATGCAGACAGAAATTTAAAATTTGAGACATTACAGTTACATGTAGGACAGGAAACACCTGATCCGGTTACAGATGCGAGAGCAGTTCCAATCTACCTTACTTCATCATATGTGTTCCATAACAGTGAGCATGCGGCAGACAGATTCGGACTCAGAGATGCAGGAAATATCTACGGCAGACTGACAAACCCTACAGAGGATGTATTTGAGAGAAGAATTGCAGCACTCGAGGGTGGCGTGGCAGCACTTGCTGTTGGTTCCGGAGCAGCGGCACTCACATATGCTTTCCAGGCAGTAGCACACGCTGGTGACCATATCGTTGCAGCAAAGAATATCTACGGCGGTACATACAATCTCTTGGCACACACACTTCCTGATTACGGAATTGAGGCTACATTCGTAGATCCATTCGATTATGATGGAATCAAGGCTGCCATCAAAGAGAATACAAAAGCTATTGAAATAGAGACACTCGGAAATCCAAACTCAGAGGTGGTAGATATCGAAAAAATTGCAAATATCGCTCATGAGGCAGGAATCCCACTTATCGTAGATAATACCTTTGCTACACCATATCTTGTTCGTCCGATTGAGTACGGTGCTGATATCGTGGTTCACTCAGCAACAAAGTTCATCGGTGGACACGGAACAACAATTGGTGGAGTTATAGTTGACAGCGGTAAATTCGACTGGACACAGAATGATAAATGGCCATGGCTTGTAGAGCCAAACGTATCATACCACGGAGTAAGCTTTGCAAAGGATTGCGCACCGGCAGCATTTGCGACATATATCAGGGCAATTTTACTTCGTGATACAGGAGCAACAATTTCACCTGTTCATTCATTTATCTTCCTTCAGGGACTTGAGACACTTTCGCTTCGTGTGGAGCGTCATGTTGAGAATGCACTCAAGGTAGTTCAGTACTTAAAGGATCAGCCACTCGTAGAGAAGGTTAATCATCCATCTATTTCAGAGGATAAAGAGCAGCAGGAACTTTACAAGAAATACTTCCCTAACGGAGGAGGCTCTATATTTACATTCGAGATTAAGGGTGGAGCAAAGGAAGCGCAGAAATTTATTGACAACCTTGAGCTTTTCTCACTGCTTGCAAACGTAGCTGATGTTAAGTCACTTGCTATACATCCGGCTTCTACCACACACTCAGAGTGCAATGAAGCAGAGCTCTTAGATCAGGGCATCAAGCCAAACACAATCCGTCTTTCAATCGGAACTGAGAATGTGGATGATATAATTGAGGATCTTGATGAGGCATTTAAGGCACTTGAAGAGTAAACGGTTTTTCATGATAAATACTCCTTAAACGAATAAATAGTGATCATTATAAAAGGAATCGGAAAATATTAATCCGGTTCCTTTTATTGTGCCATGAAATATCATGGATTGGATTTTTTCGCGAACATCTTGACAACCTTTTAACAATTATTGATATTCGAGAAAAATAAGTATATTATAGTCAGTGGTGTGAAACCAGATATAGTTTTAAATAATAAATAATATACATAAAGGAGACATTATCATGTTTGGATTTGGTCAGTTAATCGAAATATTAAAGAAAGACCCAAAGAAAATCGTATTCACAGAGGGAGAGGATCCACGTATCCTTGAGGCAGCTTCGCGTTTACTTGCAAGCAACTTCTTACATCCTATCCTTGTCGGAGATCCTGAGAAGATTAGTGCAAGCGCTGAGAAGAGCGGTTTCAATATCCGTGGAGCAGAGATTATAGATCCTATGAACTTTGACCGTATGGATGAGATGGTTGAATTATTCTGCGAGCTTCGTAAGAGCAAGGGTGTTACACCGGAGCAGGCTAAGGGAATTCTTTCATCAGCTAACTACTTTGGAACAATGCTTGTAAAGATGGGTATCGCAGACTCACTTCTCGGAGGAGCTACATACTCAACAGCAGATACAGTTCGTCCGGCATTACAGCTTATCAAGACAAAGCCTGGCAACACAATCGTATCTTCATGCTTTATCCTTGTTCGTCCATCTGCAACAGGTGAGAATGAGGTGCTTGCAATGAGCGACTGTGCTATAAACATCCATCCTACAGAGGATGAGCTTGTTGAGATCGCAGGAGAATCAGCAGAGTGTGCTAAGATCTTCGGTATCGATCCAAAGGTTGCATTCTTAAGCTACTCAACACTTGGCTCAGGAAAGGGCGAGGATGTTGACAAGATGAGAAACGCAGCTCACAAGGCAAGAGAGAAATATCCAAATCTTCCAATCGAGGGAGAAATCCAGTTTGACGCAGCAGTTGCACCACGTGTAGCCCGCACAAAGTGCCCACAGTCTGAGGTTGCGGGTCATGCAAATACATTTATCTTCCCTGACATCAACGCAGGAAATATCGGATACAAGATTGCACAGAGACTTGGTAATTTCGAAGCATACGGCCCAATCCTTCTTGGACTCAATGCTCCAATCAATGATCTTTCTCGTGGATGTAATGCAGGAGAGGTTTACTCAATGGCTATCATCACTGCAGCACTTGCATAAGACATTTAATGGACTATTCTCATTTTAATAAAGACCGCTCCGGTTTGTCCGGGGCGGTCTTTTATTTGAAAAAAGTTACTGAAAATAATATCTTGGCGCAACAGAAGAAATAAGGTATACTATAGTTAAAAACTAAAATACAGAGCAATGACAGTTGACAATAACATGAGGTGTTGTATCTGATAGAAAGAGAGACGATATATGAGAGTAGGAATGGGCTATGATGTGCACAAGCTTGTTGAGGGCAGAGATTTGATTTTGGGAGGAGTGAAGGTTCCACATACACTTGGGCTGTTAGGCCACTCGGATGCCGATGTACTGTTGCATGCGATAATGGATGCACTCTTGGGTGCAGCGGCACTTGGCGATATCGGAAAGCATTTCCCGGATACAGACCCGGCATATGAGGGTATTTCGAGTCTTAAGCTTTTAGAGCATGTGAGAGACCTCATTGCAAAAAAAGGCTATGTGATAGAAAACATAGATGCGACAGTAATTGCACAAAAGCCGAAGCTTCGTCCGTATATTGAGCAGATGGAGCAGAATGTGGCTGATACGCTGCAAATCGCAAAGGAGCAGGTAAATATAAAGGCGACGACCGAGGAGTGGCTCGGTTTTACAGGCCGCGAGGAGGGAATTGCATCACAGGCAATCTGCTCACTTACAGGTCTCTATGAGGCAAGTATGCAGGTCGGAGGCGGCTGCACCGGCTGCACCGGCTGTCAGACTGATTGATTTGAATATATAGGGAAAACATGCTAAAATAAAAAGATAGTTATAAATCATCCAAAAGGAGATATAAATAATGGAGAACAATTTCAAGTTTTACAATACACTCACAAGACAAGATCGGAAGAGCGTATTGATACTGTTGTTCCGCGTGTTGACGGCAAAATCGGCATGTATACATGTGGACCTACAGTTTACCATTTTGCACATATCGGAAATATCCGCTCATACATCATGGAGGATGTGCTTGAGAAGGCACTTCGCTATGTGGGCTATGATGTAAAGCGTGTCATGAATATCACTGATGTGGGACATCTCTCAAGCGACGGAGATACCGGAGAGGACAAGATGCTAAAGGGCGCAAAGCGTGAACACAAGAGCGTCATGGAGGTGGCAAAGGAGTACACGGACGCTTTTTTCAAGGATTTCACGGCTGTACACAACAGGATGCCTGATGTCGTAGAGCCTGCAACCAACTGTATTCCGGAGTTTATCCATATGGTGGAGGTGCTTATCGAGAAGGGCTATGCCTATTTTGCAGGAGGCAATGTATATTTCGATACATCAAAGCTTGATGATTATTTTGTGTTCTCTTCAGCAGTAGAGAAGGAACAGCTTCAGGTTGGAGTGCGAGATGATGTCGAGGAGGATGTAAACAAGAAGAATAAAAATGATTTCGTACTCTGGTTTACACAGTCTAAGTTTGAGGACCAGGCTCTTAAATGGGACAGCCCATGGGGCGTCGGATATCCTGGCTGGCATATAGAGTGCTCATGTATCAGCATGAAGCATCTCGGAGAGTACGTGGATATCCACTGTGGCGGTGTGGACAATATTTTCCCACATCACACCAATGAGATTGCACAGTCAGAGAGCTATCTGGGACACGACTGGTGCAAGTACTGGTTCCATGTCAATCACTTAAATGACAGAGCCGGCAAGATGAGCAAGTCGAAGGGTGCAATCCTCACAGTTTCGGTGCTTCAGGAGAAGGGCTACAATCCGCTTGCCTACAGATTCTTCTGTTTACAGTCACACTACAGAAAGCCTCTTGAGTTTTCTTTTGATGCGCTCGACAATGCAGTTGCGGCATACAATAAGATTGCAAAGCGTGTGGCAGAGCTTAAGGATGAGGGTGATATTGATGAGACAGCTTTTGCTGACTTTAAGAAGAAATTTACTGATGCAGTTTCAAATGATTTGAATACATCAATGGCTATAACCATAGTGTATGATGTGCTTAAGGCTGATATCTCAGACAGGACAAAGCTTGCACTTATCGATGACTTTGAGCAGGTACTTGATCTGGGACTTAGGGAATCAGGAAAGGCCTTACTTGAGGCATCGTCATCTGTAGACAGTGAGCTTGAGGCATTTATCAATGATAAAATTGCAGAGCGTGCAGCCGCTAAAAAGGCAAAGGATTTTGCGACAGCCGATGCCATAAGAGATGAGCTTCTGGCAAAGGGGGTTGCCATAAAGGATACCAGAGAGGGAGTAAAATGGGAGCTTGTATAGTATGAAGATAGACTCATATATTAAGGAACAGTTTGGAATAAAGGATGTTGATATAAGGACATACTCGCCGCTTACACTTGCATATATCGGTGATGGCATATTTGATATTGTCATCCGCTCAGTTGTGGTGGGAAAAGGCAATACAAAGGCAAATCTGCTTCATAAGCACACAAGTAATATAGTAAAGGCACATACGCAGGCTCTCATGATAGAGGCACTTTTACCTCATCTGACAGAGGAGGAGAGTGATGTGTATCACAGGGGGCGCAATGCCAAGTCGCCTTCCATGGCAAAAAACGCTACAATGGCTGATTACAGGAAGGCTACAGGGCTTGAGGCGGTCATGGGCTATCTTTATCTGAAGGATGATTTTGAGAGGGTTGTTTTACTCACTAAGCTTGGAGTGGAGCTTTTAGGAATTGAAATATAGCACAAAATAAGAGGAAAATATGGATAACAACAATAAAGAAAAATTTCATGAGAATTATATAGAGGGCAGAAATGCTGTGCTAGAGGCTTTCCGTTCGGGAAAGACAATAGACAAGCTTTTTGTGCTTGACGGCTGTCAGGACGGACCAATAAAGTCAATCACAAGAGAGGCCAGAAAGCATGATGCAATCATAAACTATGTTGCAAAGGAAAGACTTGATCAGATGTCTGAGACAGGCAAGCATCAGGGTGTCATTGCAGTTTCAGCAGCATATGAGTATGCCAAGGTTTCGGACATACTGGAAAATGCTGAAAGAAAGGGCGAGCCGCCTTTTATCATCATACTTGACGGTATAGAGGATCCACACAATCTTGGCGCAATAATCCGTACCGCAAATCAGGCGGGTGCACATGGCATCATCATACCAAAAAGGCGTGCAGTGGGACTTACCCCTACAGTGGCAAAGACGTCTGCAGGTGCGATAAACTATACACCTGTTGCCAAGGTTACCAATATCTCAAATACCATAAAGGAGCTTAAGGAAAAGGGTATGTGGTTTGTATGTGCTGATATGGGTGGCACTACCATGTATGACTTAAACCTCACAGGTCCTATAGGTCTTGTAATAGGCAATGAGGGTGACGGAGTCAGCAAGCTTGTAAAGGAAAACTGTGATATGACAGCTTCTATTCCTATGGTGGGCGATATTGACTCACTGAACGCATCGGTTGCGACAGGCGTGCTTGCATATGAGATAGTCAGACAGAGACTTAAGAGTGGAAAGTAGATTACATGTCGCGGATGAGTGGTGTATATTATGAATTGTATATTTATAGAATAGGAAGCATATAGTGGAAGATTACAGCGCATATACGGATGAAGAGCTTATTATGAGGATTCATAATGACAAAAATGACCATGGTGACAACAATGAAATCATGGACTATATATTGGAAAAGTATAAGCCGCTTGTGCGTAAAAAGACAAATGCACTCTACCTGATAGGCGGTGAGAATGATGACCTTATTCAGGAGGGCATGATAGGCCTGTTTAAAGCGGTCAGAGACTATAAGAGCGACAAGGAAGCATCTTTCTACAGCTTTGCACAGCTATGCATCACAAGGCAGCTTAGCTCGGCGCTTGAGGCTTCAAACCGAAAGAAACATATGCCGCTTAACACATATATATCCTTTTCGCAGAGTGACAGTGATGGGACAGAGTTTGAAGAAATACTGCAAGATGATATTGCAAGTCCTGAGCAGCTTCTCATAGAGAAGGAAAAATTTAAGGAATTTAAGGAACAATTGTGGAATAAACTGAGTAATATGGAGAAAAAAGTGCTACAATTGTATCTGGAAGGAAATAATTATACATCGATAGCGCGTATGCTTGGAAAATCAGACAAATCAATTGACAATGCACTATCCCGTATCAGACAAAAGCTAAAAAGAAAGTAGGTGAAGCTTGTTATGGAGTTTTCAAGAATAGGTGAACACACTATAAAATGTGTTATTTCAGAAGAAGAAATATATGATCTGGGATATACAATGGATGAAATTATGAGCAATGGCGAGCGCACCCAGGAATTCATGAACCAGATATTTGACATGGCTTCAGAAGAGTTTGGAACTGATTTTAATTCGGGAATCAAGACTGTGAGAGCAGATTTTTTGGCGGATCACACACTTTCTCTGACATTTTCTGAACATCCTGCTACTGAGGGCATGATGGAGCATCTTAAAGATATCGTTAATGGACTGCTTAATTCGTTGCCGGCTGAGACTGCAGAGAATGAGAAAAATAAAAAAGGCAGGACAACTGCAAAAAAGCAGGATATGGTGTCGGTTGTAATGTTCATTTTTGAAAAATTTGATGTGGCTGTCAGATTTGCAAAGATGATTAAAGGACTGCCAATGCCATTCTCGCAGCTTTTTAAGTTTGAGGGAGAGTACTTTATGAGCATGGATTTATCGGGATATGATGAGCATGAGCTTGAAAAGATGTCTGTCATAGCAGATGAGTATGCAGATGATATCATTGCAGGGGCTGACAAAAGGGCTTTTCTTATGGAGCATGCAAAGGTTATTCTTGATGACAAGGCTATTGAGAGTCTTGCGCAGCTGTGAATGTACTGAACAGTTACAAAAATATAATAAAAACAAGGTCTGTCAGCTATACTGACAGACCTTGTTTTGTATGTAAATATTATC
>ERZ809807.302-NODE-302-length-16136-cov-8.15801_pt1 | contig 16136 bp, 10 predicted proteins | sample MGYA00520348_ERZ809807 | MGnify/ENA primary metagenome ERZ809807 (study PRJEB31588, sample SAMN03398861) | human gut metagenome | study: EMG produced TPA metagenomics assembly of the PRJNA231909 data set (A prospective, longitudinal analysis of the...
CCGCGAGGTGTTTTGGCATGAATATGCCAAAATCCCGAGACATACAAGCCAAAATTCCATTGCCGCAGGCAATCTGGAATGAATTTTGGCTAAGTTACTGTGAACGGAGTGAACAGTAACTATCTGTGATCTTAATCAGAAAGAGGTGAATCCATGATGAAATATGTTGCTCTCTTCTTTGCTATTCTCGCCGGAGATATAGTTGCACATTATATCTGCCGATGGATAGGCAGCAAACGATAAATAAACCAAACAAGCATGGCACACTACCACCATGCGTACCATTCAGTACACGGCGGTTTCAATGTAGAAAATCTCCTGCTCATTACAATCATGTAATTAAAGCAGGAGATTTTTTATCTTGTTAATAATATGGTCTGACTATTATTTTACCACACGTACCTTGGAAACGCCTTCAATTGCTTTCAGCTCATCCAGTGCTTCTTTGGAGGCTGCGCTTTCCAAATCGATAAGAGTATATGCGTATTCACCTTTACTCTTATTTGTCATATCTGCAATGTTCAGACCTTCTGCACCAAGGATCTTGGTGAACTGGCTGATCATGTTCGGGATATTTTTGTGGCAGATGGCGATACGTCCTACTGCTACGCAGGTTCCCATGTCGCAGTTCGGGAAGTTTACAGAGTTCTTGATATTTCCGTTCTCGAGGAAATCTCTGACTTCTTTTACAGCCATTACCGCACAGTTTTCTTCGGATTCTTCTGTAGATGCTCCAAGGTGTGGAGTTACCAGGATTCCCTTATGTCCTGCTACTGTATGGTTTGCAAAGTCTGTCACATATTTCTTTACTTTTCCGCTGTCTAATGCTTCGATCAGAGCATCCTCATCAACCAGAAGATCACGGGCAAAGTTCAGAAGTACTACGCCGTCTTTCATCTTGTCTAATGCTTCTTTGTTGATCATCTCTTTTGTGCTGTCAAGAAGAGGTACATGGATGGTGATGTAATCACACTGGGAATAAATCTCATCCAGGCTCTTGATATGTTTGATGGTGCGGGAAAGATTCCATGCAGCATCAATAGAAATGTATGGGTCATATCCGTATACTTCCATTCCAAGTGCAGAAGCAGCGTTTGCCACCATTGCTCCGATGGCACCAAGACCGATGATACCCAGCTTCTTGCCCATGATCTCGCATCCTGCAAACTGCTTCTTCTGCTTCTCAGCAAGTTTATCGATGTCTTCCTGGTCTTTCTCTTTGGCAACCCATTCGATACCGCCTACGATATCACGGGAAGCAAGGAGCATACCTGCAAGTACAAGCTCTTTTACACCGTTTGCATTGGCGCCCGGTGTATTGAATACTACCACACCTTTTTCTGCACAGTCCTTTACAGGAATATTGTTGACACCTGCACCTGCACGTGCGATTACCTTTACGCTCTCAGGAAGCTCCATGTCATGCATTTTTGCACTTCTTACAAGGACTGCATCACACTCCTGCAGATCTTCGCTTTTCTTATATTCTTCATCAAATAATCCCAGACCTTTTTCTGCAATGGGATTCAGGCAATGATACTGAAACATTATGCATTCTCCTCCTCAAACTTCTTCATGAAAGCAATCAGTGCTTCCACACCTTCTTTTGGCATAGCGTTGTAGATGCTTGCACGCATACCGCCCACTGTACGGTGTCCCTTTAAGTTTACAAGTCCTGCCTCTTTTGCTTCTTTTACAAATTTGGCATCCATGTCCTTGTCACCTGTTACGAATGGTACATTCATGAGAGAACGGTCTTCCGGTACAACAGTTCCTTTGAAAAGCTTGCTCTGATCAAGGAAATCATAGAGGATTTTCGCTTTCTCAATGTTACGTCTCTGCATTTCTTCCAGGCCGCCCATTTTCTTCAGCCATTTGAAGACCTTACCGCATACATAGATGCAGTAGCAGTTTGGAGTATTGTAAAGAGAACCTGCGTCTGCCTGTGTTTTGAATTTCAGCATAGTAGGTGTTCCTTCCAGAACATCGTCTGTGATCAGATCTTCGCGGATAATGGAGATTACCATACCAGCAGGTCCGATATTCTTCTGTACACCGCCATAGATGATGCCATATTTGGATACATCAACAGGCTCAGATAAGAAGCAGGAGGAAACATCTGCTACCAGAGTTTTTCCTTTTGTGTTGGGAAGCTTCTTGAATTTTGTTCCGTAGATTGTGTTGTTTTCGCAAATGTATACATAGTCTGCATCCGGGCTGATCGGAAGGTCGCTGCAGTCAGGAATATAGGAGAAAGTCTTATCCTCGGAAGAAGCGATCTTGTTTGCTTTTCCATATTTCTGTGCTTCCTGGTATGCTTTCTTTGCCCACTGTCCTGTTACAATGTAATCAGCTACCTTGTTCTTCATAAGGTTCATAGGGATTGCTGCGAACTGCTGGGAAGCTCCGCCCTGAAGGAATAATACCTTATAGTTATCCGGAATCTTCATCAGGTCACGGAGATCCTGTTCTGCTTCGTCAATAATCTTCTGGAAATCAGCACTTCTGTGGCTCATTTCCATTACAGACATACCAGTTCCCTGATAGTCCATCATCTCCTCTGCAACTTCTTTCAGTACCTCTTCCGGCAGTACAGCCGGTCCTGCGGAAAAATTATACACTCTGCTCATTGTTTTTCATATCCTCCTCATCAAAAATATCATCAATGCTTGCGCCTGCCGGTACCATCGGGAATACGCTGAGATCCTGATCGATCATACAGTCAAGTACGATAGGTCCCGGACATACCAGAGCCTCTTTTAATGCAGGCTCTACCTCTTCCATCTTTGTGATACGGATTGCTTTTGCTCCCATGGCTTCTGCCAGCTTCACAAAATCTACTGCATCATTTAAAATTGTATGGGAATATCTGTGGTCATAGAACAAGGTCTGCCACTGACGTACCATTCCCAGTACATGATTGTTCAATACGATTTCAATTAAAGGTCTGCCACAGCGGACTGCTGTTGCAATCTCATTCATATTCATACGGAAGCATCCGTCACCTGCGATATTTACCACAGTCTTGTCCGGTCTTCCCATCTTGGCACCAATTGCTGCTCCAAGACCATATCCCATAGTTCCCAGGCCACCGGAAGAAAGGAAGGTTCTTGGCTCTTTGTATTTGAAATACTGAGCTGCCCACATCTGGTTCTGTCCAACCTCTGTAGTGATGATGGCATCTCCTTTTGTCAGTTCGTACAGCTTCTCAATAATGTATGGGCCTGTAAGCTGGGAATGATCATATCTTAACGGATATTTTTCCTTCAGTTCACTGATATGTGCAGTCCATTCCGAATGTCTCATTTCCGGAACCTCTGCCAGAATACGTTTGAGAACTTCTTTCTCATCTCCTACTACGCTTGCATCTACTACGATGTTTTTGTTAATCTCTGCAGCATCTACGTCAATCTGGAGAATCTTCGCATTCTTTGCAAAGGTCTTTGTGTTTCCTGTGACACGATCACTGAATCTGGCTCCTAGCACGATCAGGAGATCGCAGCCTGAGACACCAAGATTGGAAGTTTTGGTCCCATGCATTCCAAGCATTCCTGTGTACAGAGGATCTTCTCCGGAAAATCCTCCCTTACCCATAAGACTGTCACATACAGGAGCGTCGATTCTGTGAGCAAGTTCTGTCACTTCTCTGGATGCCTCTGAGATAATCGTACCGCCGCCTGTAAAAATAAATGGTCTCTTCGCTTCTTTAATCATCTGTACTGCAGTTGCAATGTCTTCGTCTTTGATGGTGTCTGTTTTCGGTGTGATCTCAGCAGGAGCGCAGGCAGTATATTCATATTTCGCACCTGTCACATCCTTGGTCACATCTACAAGCACAGGACCAGGACGTCCGCTCTTTGCAATATAGAATGCTCTGCGTACAGTGTCTGCCAGAGTAGTAATGTCTTTTACGATAAAGCTGTGCTTTGTAATAGGCATTACAATTCCTGTAATATCAACCTCCTGGAAAGAATCCTTTCCGAGCAGCGGTGTTCCCACGTTACATGTGATTGCCACCATTGGTACAGAATCCATATATGCGGTAGCGATTCCTGTTACCAGATTGGTAGCTCCGGGACCGGAAGTTGCAAGACACACACCGACTTTACCGGTTGCTCTTGCGTATCCGTCTGCTGCATGGGATGCTCCCTGCTCATGAGAAGTCAGTACATGTGTGATCTGGTCTTTATATTCATAGAGGGCGTCATATACATTCAGGATGGCACCGCCCGGATATCCGAATACAGTGTCAACGCCCTGTTCTTTTAAACATTCAACGATGATTTCAGCACCTGTAAGCTGCATCTTTACGTATCCTCCTAACTTTTCAGGCAGGAATCACAGGTTATGCTGCAATTCCCGCCGGGTACTTGTTCATCTTTATTTTGCTTTTGGTACCTCAAGGATCGCTCCTCTGTTTCCGGAGGTTACCATGGCAGCATATCTTGCAAGATATCCTGTTGTTACCTTTGGCTCACGAGGCTGCCATTTTGCTTTTCTTGCCTGCATTTCTTCATCGGAAACCTTGATCTCCAGTTTCAGTTCCGGAATGTTAATACTGATGATATCCCCTTCTTCAACAAGTGCGATCGGTCCGCCGACTGCTGCTTCCGGTGATACGTGTCCGATGGATGCTCCTCTGGATGCACCGCTGAAACGTCCGTCTGTGATCAGGGCTACAGAAGATCCCAGTCCCATACCTGCGATCGCAGATGTAGGGTTCAGCATCTCTCTCATACCAGGACCGCCTTTCGGTCCTTCATAACGGATAACAACTACATCACCCTCAACGATCTTGCCACCTTTGATAGCTGCGATTGCGTCTTCCTCGCAGTCAAAGACTCTTGCAGGTCCTTCATGGACCATCATCTCTTCTACAACTGCAGAACGTTTTACAACACCACCGTCCGGTGCAAGGTTACCCTTGAGAACTGCAAGTCCGCCTGTCTGGCTGTATGGATTGTCAATCGGTCTGATAACTTCAGGATTTAAGTTTACACAATCTTTGATGTTCTCGCCTACTGTCTTGCCTGTAACTGTCATGCACTCAGTATGAAGAAGTCCCTTCTTATTCAGTTCGTTCATAACTGCGTATACACCGCCTGCTTCGTTCAGGTCTTCTATGTATGTAGGACCTGCAGGTGCAAGGTGACAGAGGTTTGGAGTCTTTGCGCTAATTTCGTTTGCAAAGCTGATATCAAAGTCCATTCCGATCTCATGAGCGATAGCCGGAAGGTGAAGCATACTGTTTGTGGAGCATCCAAGTGCCATGTCTACTGTCAGGGCATTGAGGATTGCTTCCTTTGTCATGATATCTCTTGGACGGATGTTCTTTCTGTACATTTCCATAACCTGCATACCTGCATGTTTTGCAAGACGGATACGCTCGGAATATACAGCAGGGATGGTTCCGTTTCCTTTCAGACCCATACCAAGAACCTCTGTCAGACAGTTCATGGAGTTTGCTGTGTACATACCGGAACAGGATCCGCATGTAGGACATGTTTTCATTTCACATTCTGTCAGTCCGTCCTCATCAAGCTTGCCTGCTGCGTAAGCACCTACTGCCTCGAACATACTGGAAAGGCTTGTCTTGTGTCCGTTCAGATGTCCGGCAAGCATTGGGCCGCCGCTTACAAATACAGTAGGAACATTCAGTCTGGCTGCTGCCATCAGAAGTCCGGGTACGTTCTTGTCACAGTTTGGAATCATTACCAGTGCATCAAACTGATGTGCCATTGCCATAGCTTCTGTGGAATCTGCGATCAGGTCTCTGGTAACCAGAGAATATTTCATTCCAACGTGTCCCATTGCAATACCGTCGCAGACTGCGATTGCCGGGAACATAACAGGTGTACCCCCTGCCATTGCCACACCAAGCTTAACTGCCTGTGTGATCTTGTCAAGGTTCATATGGCCCGGTACGATTTCATTGTAAGAACTTACGATACCTACCAGAGGTCTGTCCATTTCTTCTTTTGTCATTCCAAGAGCATTAAACAGGGAACGGTGAGGTGCCTGCTGTGTGCCTGTTTTTACTGCATCACTTCTCATTGTTTTATTTCCTCTTTTCTTACTGTTTTATTTATTTTTAATGATTCAACCGAAATTCCTGACTCCGTAATCTGCCTGCGCCGGCTGAATCCTCTTAATATCAATTCTTACAGAGCTGCTGCGATCAGATCGCCCATTTCCTTTGTTCCTACAAGCTTGCATCCCTCTGACATGATATCACCTGTGCGGTATCCCTCTGTCAGAACCTTCTGCACTGCTGCTTCCACTGCATCTGCTTCCTTGTCCATATCAAGGGAGAAGCGGAGCATCATTGCTGCTGAAAGAATGGTTGCGATAGGGTTTGCCTTATCCTGTCCTGCAATATCAGGTGCAGAACCATGGCTTGGCTCATAGAGACCGAATTTTGTCTCATTTAAGCTTGCAGATGAAAGCATTCCGATGGAACCTGTTACCATACTTGCCTCGTCTGAAAGGATATCTCCGAACATATTCTCTGTCAGGATAACATCGAACTGTTTCGGATCACGTACAAGCTGCATTGCGCAGTTGTCAACCAGCATATGCTCTAAGGTAACATCCGGATAATTTTTGGCAACTTCCTCTACCACTTTTCTCCAGAGTCTGGAAGAATCCAGAACATTTGCCTTATCTACGCTTGTTACTTTATTTCTTCTCTTACGTGCGATCTCAAATGCTTTGATGGCAATACGGCGGATTTCGTTTTCATTATAGGAAAGTGTATCAATTGCTTTCTTCACACCATTCTCTTCAATAGTCTGACGTTCTCCGAAATACAGACCGCCTGTAAGCTCACGTACAATGATCATGTCAAATCCGTCTCCGATGATCTCATCGCGGAGAGGGCACGCTTTTCTCAGCTCATTGTAAAGGTAAGCCGGTCTTAAGTTTGCAAAAAGATTTAATGCCTTACGGATTGCAAGAAGTCCTGCTTCCGGGCGTTTGGACGGCTCAAGCTTATACCATGGAGAAGTTTTTGCATCTCCGCCAATAGAGCCCATCAGTACGGCGTCTGATGATTTGGCAGTGGCAATTGCCTCATCAGTAAGGGGTACGCCGTGTTCATCGATGGATGCGCCGCCTAACAGAACTTCTGAATAGGAAAAGCTGTGTCCATATTTCTCGCATACCTTGTCCAGTACTTTCTTTGCTTCTCTTACGATTTCCGGTCCGATTCCGTCGCCGGGGATCAATGCAATCTTATAATCCATAATAATTTCCTCCAAAAATACTCTAATTGCGTAATTGTTATTATAATAACGCACTTTCCGACAGATTTCAACCTATTAAAGTGAAAAAATACAAAAGTGCTGTTTTCCGGAGATTTTACTGTAAAAATAAAAAAACAGAACCACAGCCATCACTGACTATAGGTTCCGCTTTTTTCATATCTCTTTCATTATTCGGCAGCGCTTCCGGCTTTCTCAACTTCAGCGATTGCCTGTTTTCTCATTGGAATACGGCAGTTTTTGTTGTTACCGAATTCTACGATCACGTCTTCTTCTGTCATGTCAATGACAACGCCATAAAAGCCGCCGGTAGTAACAATGCTGTCGCCAACTTCCATGTCATTTAACATTGCCTGAAGTCTCTTCTGCTCTTTTTTCTGAGGGCGAAGCATTAAGAAGTACATAATTCCGAACAGTACTACCATCCAGACAATAGCGCCAACCATACCCATTCCGCTTGATGCGTTCATTTTGATTCCTCCTGTAACTTTTCCTGTTATTCTGCATATTTGCAGTCCATCATGTATTCACAGACCGTCCTGACGGCTGCTCATACTGAAGAGCTGCTTTGCGATCCACTTATAATCTCCGTTACCTTCTGTATGAAATCTTGTTTTCATGCAGAACAATCTGATTAAAGCGTCACTACACATCATACACAAAAAACCGCTTTACTTCAAGAGTTTTTGGCATATTTAATAATTATTTTATATACAGATTATCTTTTCGAGTTAATTTTTCCCTCTTCAAAGCCTTCCAGCCGCATTTTCTTATATTCTGCGAAGTTTCCTGCATCAAGAGCATCTCGGATTTCTTCCATCATATGATTATAGAAATACAGATTGTGAAGTACACAGAGACGCATTCCCAGCATTTCCTTTGCTTTCAGAAGATGACGGATATAGGCTCTGCTGTAATGCTGGCATGCAGGACACTGACAGCCTTCTTCGATAGGACGTGTGTCCAGTTCATATTTTGCATTGAACAGATTCATCTTTCCATGATTGGTATATACATGTCCATGGCGGCCGTTACGGCTTGGATATACGCAGTCAAAGAAGTCAATACCACGTTCAACACCTTCCAGGATATTTGCCGGTGTTCCCACACCCATCAGGTAAGTAGGTTTATTCTGAGGAAGATAGGGGACTACCGCATCCAGGATCCTGTACATCTCTTCATGGGTTTCTCCAACTGCCAGACCGCCGACAGCATAGCCATCCAGATCCATTTCAGAGATCGCTTTGGCATGCTCAATACGGATATCTTCATAAACAGCACCCTGGTTGATTCCAAACAGAAGCTGTTCTTTGTTAATGGTATCCGGCAGACTGTTCAGTCTCGCCATTTCCGCTTTACAGCGGGCAAGCCATCGTGTGGTTCTGTCTACAGACTTCTGCACATAATCCCTGTCAGCCACACTGCTGGGACATTCATCAAATGCCATGGCAATAGTGGAAGCAAGATTGGACTGGATCTGCATACTCTCTTCCGGACCCATAAAGATCTTATGCCCGTCAATATGGGAGTTAAAATAGACTCCCTCTTCTTTGATCTTTCTCAGCTTTGCAAGGGAAAATACCTGGAATCCGCCTGAGTCTGTAAGGATTGGTTTGTCCCATACCATAAATTTATGAAGGCCACCTAACTGCTTTACTATTTTATCACCCGGACGCACATGAAGATGATAAGTATTTGATAATTCTACCTGTGTTCCGATCTGCTGTAAATCCATGGTGGATACAGCGCCTTTAATCGCACCGATCGTTCCCACATTCATAAAAACAGGAGTCTGGATCGTACCATGCACTGTATGAAATTCTGCACGCTTGGCACGGCCTTCTGTTTTAAGAAGTTTATATTCTGCCATTTTTTCTCTCCTCTTGATAAAAATCACTTTTTCTATTATATCCCGAAATAGCTGAATTTTCAACTGCAAATAAGGTAATCATTGGTAAAGTTTCATATTGTCTTTTCCAGACCGTTAGCGTATAATATTACGGAATATTCATATCTGGAAATAGATATTTTAATAGGAAAGAATTACTTCAATATTTTTTCTTTTATACAGAAAGAGGAGGCTTGAATTTACTTTATGAATTACAAAACACTTGGAATTGACATTGGTTCCACTACTGTAAAAATCGCGATTCTGGACGAGAATGAAAATCTTATTTTCGCAGATTACAAGCGCCATTTCGCCAACATTCAGGAAACCCTTGCAGACCTTCTTCAGGAAGCCTTTGACCAGTATGGCGAGATGACTCTCCATCCTGTGATCACAGGTTCCGGCGGTCTGACCCTTGCCAACCATCTGGGCGTTCCTTTTACCCAGGAGGTTATTGCAGTTTCTACTTCTCTGCAGAAGCTGGCACCAAAGACAGATGTTGCCATCGAGCTTGGTGGTGAGGATGCCAAGATCATTTATTTCGAAAACGGAAACGTAGAACAGCGTATGAACGGTATCTGTGCAGGCGGTACCGGTTCTTTCATCGACCAGATGGCTTCTCTTCTCCAGACAGATGCCACAGGTCTGAATGAATATGCCAAAGATTACAAAGCGCTCTACCCGATTGCTGCCCGCTGCGGTGTTTTCGCCAAAACGGATATCCAGCCGCTGATCAATGACGGTGCAACCAAACCGGATCTGTCAGCTTCTATTTTCCAGGCAGTTGTAAACCAGACCATCTCCGGTCTTGCCTGCGGGAAACCCATTCGTGGACATGTTGCATTCCTGGGTGGTCCGCTTCACTTCCTGTCCGAACTGAGAGAATCCTTTATCCGTACTTTGAAGCTGGATGAGGAACACACCATCATTCCGGAGAACTCCCATCTTTTTGCAGCCATTGGTTCTGCATTAAATGCAAAAGAAGACAGCTCCATTTCCCTGACAGAAATGAAAGACAGACTCCGCAATTCCATTAAGCTGGATTTTGAAGTAGAACGTATGGAACCACTTTTCGCTTCTCAGGAAGAATACGATGCATTTGCAAAACGTCAGAGTTCCTACAAAGTAAAAACAGGAGATCTGGCTACATATAAAGGAAACTGCTATCTGGGTATTGATGCAGGTTCCACCACAACCAAAACTGCACTGGTAGGCGAAGATGGAACACTTCTCTATTCCTTTTACAGCAGCAACAACGGAAACCCGTTAAAAACTACCATCCGTTCTATTAAAGAAATCTATGAACTGCTTCCCAAAGACGCAAAGATCGCTTATTCCTGTTCTACAGGTTACGGCGAGGCTCTGATTAAGGCTGCTCTGATCCTGGATGAGGGCGAGGTTGAGACCGTATCCCATTACTATGCAGCAGCGTTTTTTGACCCGGAGGTAGACTGTATCCTGGATATCGGCGGACAGGATATGAAATGTATCAAGATCCGCAACAAGACCGTTGACAGCGTACAGTTAAATGAAGCATGCTCCTCTGGATGCGGTTCCTTTATTGAAACCTTTGCCAAATCCCTGAATTATACAGTACAGGATTTCGCAAAAGCTGCTGTTTTTGCACAGCATCCTATAGATCTTGGTACCAGATGTACTGTTTTCATGAATTCCAAGGTAAAGCAGGCACAGAAAGAAGGAGCTGAGGTATCCGATATTTCCGCAGGTCTTGCTTACTCTGTTATCAAAAATGCACTCTATAAGGTTATTAAGGTTTCTGATGCTTCCGAACTTGGCAGACACATCGTTGTACAGGGTGGTACCTTCTACAATGATGCGGTTCTTCGAAGCTTCGAAAAGATTGCAGGCTGTGAAGCCATCCGTCCGGATATTGCCGGAATCATGGGTGCCTTCGGTGCCGCACTGATTGCCCGTGAACGCCATCAGGAAGGCGCAGAAACGACTATGCTCTCCATTGATAAGATCAACGAGCTGAAATATACAACTTCTATGGCAAACTGTCGTGGATGTACCAATAACTGCCGTCTGACTATCAACAAATTCTCCGGCGGCCGCCAGTATGTAAGCGGTAACCGCTGTGAACGCGGTATCGGTAAGGAAAAGAACAAAGATCATATTCCGAATCTTTATGAATATAAATATAAGCGTATTTTCTCCTACGCACCGCTTACTGCTGATAAGGCATCCAGAGGTAAAGTAGGTATCCCCCGTGTTCTGAATATGTTTGAGAATTATCCTTTCTGGTATACTTTCTTTACAGAACTGAAGTATGAGGTTGTGCTCTCTCCTACTTCCACCAGAAAGATTTATGAGCTGGGTATTGAGTCCATTCCAAGTGAATCTGAATGCTATCCTGCCAAACTTGCCCATGGCCATGTAACCTGGCTGATCCGCAATGGCGTGAAATTTATTTTCTACCCATGTATCCCATATGAACGTAACGAGTTCCCGGATGCAGTCAATCACTATAACTGCCCGATCGTTACCTCATATGCCGAAAATATCAAGAATAACGTAGACGAATTAAATGATCCGTCCATTACCTTCCGCAATCCGTTCCTTGCATTTACTTCTGAGGAAATTCTGGCAAATCGTCTGGTAGAGGAATTTAAGGATATCCCGGCAGGAGAAGTCAAAGCTGCTGTGCATAAGGGCTGGGAAGAAATGGCTGCTGCACGCCGCGATGTACAGAAAAAAGGGGAAGAAACCCTGAAATATCTGGAAGATACAGGACGCCATGGTATTGTCCTTGCAGGACGCCCATACCATATTGACCCGGAAATCCATCATGGTATCCCGGATCTGATCAACAGCTATGGTATTGCCGTACTTACTGAGGATTCCATCTCTCATCTGGCACCTGTGGAACGCCCGATCCGCGTCAACGACCAGTGGATGTACCACTCCAGACTGTATGCTGCCGCAAACTATGTAAAGACACGCGATGATCTGGATCTGATCCAGCTGAACTCTTTTGGATGTGGTCTGGATGCAGTTACTACTGACGAGGTTTATGAAATCCTTGACGGAAGTGACAAAATCTATACCTGCTTAAAGATTGACGAGGTAAATAACCTTGGTGCTGCAAGAATCCGTATCCGTTCCCTGATCGCAGCGATCCGCGCGAAGAAAGCACAGGGACAGAAACGTACTGTCAAACCTGCTTCTATTGATAAAGTATCCTTTACAAAGGAAATGAGAAAGGACTATACCATCCTCTGCCCGCAGATGTCACCGTTCCATTTCAGCCTCCTGCAGGCAGCATTCAATTCCTGCGGATACAACCTGGAGGTGCTTCCGAATGACAATAAGCATGCAGTGGATGTTGGTCTGAAGTATGTAAACAATGACGCCTGCTATCCGTCTCTGATCGTTGTGGGACAGATCATGGATGCTCTGCTTTCCGGTAAATATGACCTGAACAAAACGGCCGTTGTCATGTCACAGACAGGTGGCGGATGTCGTGCTTCCAACTATATCGCATTTATACGACGCGCATTAAAGAAAGCCGGTATGGAACAGATTCCGGTTATCTCTGTTAACTTAAGCGGTCTGGAAAGCAATCCCGGATTCAAACTTACGCTTCCATTAGTGAAGAAAGTTGCTTACGGTGCCGTATTCGGAGATATCCTGATGAAATGCGTATATCGTATGCGTCCTTATGAACTGGAAGAGGGAATCGTAAACAGGAAACATAAAATCTGGGAACAGCGTGTGATCTCTTTCTTAAGCGGAAGCAGTATCAGCCACAGCCAGTTTAAAAAAATGTGCCGCGAAATGGTTCATGAATTTGATACCATTCCCATCAGTGATGTGAAGAAGCCGCGTGTCGGCATCGTAGGTGAGATCCTTGTCAAGTTCCTGCCTGCTGCAAATAATCATCTGGCAGAGCTTCTGGAATCTGAAGGCGCTGAGGCAGTTGTACCGGATCTGATCGATTTCATGTGCTACTGCTTCTATAATCAGAACTTTAAGGTAGAAAATCTTGGATTCAAGAAGTCCAAGGCAACCATGGCAAACTGGGGAATCAAAGCAATCGAATGGGTGAGAAAGCCTGCAAGCGAAGCTCTTGCACAGAGCCGCCATTTTGCACCGCCTGCTGATATCAGAGATCTGGCAAAAATGGCATCTCCGATCGTTTCCACCGGAAACCAGACAGGTGAGGGATGGTTCCTGACAGGTGAGATGATGGAACTGATCCATGGAGATGTTCCGAATATTGTTTGTATCCAGCCTTTCGGATGTCTGCCGAACCACATTGTAGGTAAGGGTGTTATCAAAGAGATCCGCAGAGAATATCCGACAGCCAATATTGTAGCCATCGACTATGATCCGGGTGCAAGTGAAGTTAACCAGCTCAACCGAATCAAACTGATGCTCTCCACAGCTCAGAAGAATCTGAAAAAAGTAGAAGAAAAAAATGCATAAATAATACCGTAATGGATATATTGCAATGTATTTTACCTTGCAATATATCCGCCTTAGAGCGTATTTGAAAAATCATTCCCGCAATCTACATATCCTGCTTTGCGAAAAGCATTTTTCAAACGCGCTCAAAAAAAGAGTTATATTTCAGAAATTTTAAATGTGTTTCTATTTCAGAACTACATTTAAACCATGAAATATAACTCTTTTGTTTTTTATAATTTCAGTGTTTAATTATTCTGCCAGAACGGAAGTTTCTCTGCAATCCTTATCAGATAGCTTCCACCCGGAATTCTTCTAAGCTGTGATTCTGACGGCTTGCTGATAATCAGGTAAGCAAACAGATAAACAACCGCAGCAACAGGAATGGAAACGATCAGACAAATGAAATTGGATTTTACAAAAATGTTCAGTCCATAGCAGATACAGCCTGCAACAATTCCCATGGGAACAGATGCAAGAACAGGATACAGATATCCTTCTTTCCATGGATTCTTATACTGCAGATATTTCTTCATGGCTCTGTCATTTAACACACATACAACCACAGAATAGATCACCATTGCGATCAGCAGTGCATAAACTCCAAGGTTTGTAGTAAACAGCAGCACTACCACTACCACAATGTCCACAACCAGTGCGATTGCAGCCGTAATCACCGGAATCCTCTGCTGTCCGATTGCCTGCAGAACTCCATTGGAAATATTTGACATTCCATTGAGCAGGATCGAAAAAGAACCAAGGATCAGCAGGTTGGCTGCCAGTCCTGTGGAATTTCCGTAAAGCAAAAATACAATCGGCTGTGCAAGCACTGCCAGTCCCATGGCACATGGGGCAGAAACTACCATAGAAAGCTGTACGGTCTGGTCAATGCACTCTCTGGTCGCTTCAATGTCTCCGGTGGCATACAGGGCGGAAACTTCCGGAATCATGGAAGTAGGTGCCGTACTGGACAGCGTCAGAGGAATATTGATAATTGTCATAAAGTAAGTAGCATACTCTGCATATAAAATACCAATCTGTGCCGCATCTCCACCTCTTCTTCCCAGAATATCCGAGAAAAGATACCCATTGATATAAGCATTTACATTATAAACAAAGGCGCTGAGAATGATCGGCGAAACAACCAGGATGATCACACGAAAAATCTCTTTGTAGGACTCTTCCTGATGTCTGTGGTCTTTCTCTACCCGGTGCAGGATTTTTCTGCGGTTTACACCATACACCAGAAGCATGAATGCCAATGCAGTCACCACTCCGGCTCCGGTTCCTACTGTGGAACCTGCTGCCCCCCATTTTGCAATGCTGTTCTCTGTTCCATCTGAGAATGCATTGATGAATCCCCAGGCTGCCAGAAGACTGACTGCCGCATTAAATACCTGCTCAATGATCTGGGAGATAGATGTTGGCATCATATTTCTGTATGCCTGAAAATATCCTCTGAATACCCCAAGAATACCGGACAAAAAAATCGTCGGAGCCAGAATCTGAAGTGCCGGAATTGCATCCTTCTGATTCTGAGGGATGATCAGCCCTGCTCCAAAGAGACAGAACAAACCGACCACTCCGCCAATCACCATGGCATAGATCATGGCACCCTTAAAGAACTTATGTGCATTTCTGTAATCCTTCAGAGCAATACGCTCGGAGATCAGCTTGGATACCGCCTGTGGAATACTAAAGGATGCGATCATCAGAAGGATCATATAGGCATTCTGTGCAAGACTTGTATAGCCCATTCCAAGGCTTCCGATAATATTGGAAAGGGGACTCTTGTACAGAAGACCGATCACCTTGGAGATCATAGCTGCAATCATCAGAAAGGATGCATTTTTTACTAAATTGTTTTTCTGATTCATGTTATCACTGTGTGTCTTTTACCTGACTACACATTACCTCTTTTCTTATATATTTTCTATCTGCCAGTCGATTGGTTCCAGACCATTGGCAACAAGAAATTCGTTTGTTTTACTGAAATGTTTACATCCGAAAAATCCCCTGTAAGCAGACAGAGGACTTGGATGAGGTGCCTCCAGGATCAGATGCTTCGGATTATTCAGCATGGATTTTTTCATCTGCGCCGGACGTCCCCAGAGCAGAAATACAATAGGACGGTCCTGCTCATTCAGAACCTGGATCGCAGCATCCGTAAACTGCTCCCAGCCGATCCCCCTGTGTGAATTTGCCTGATGGGCGCGTACAGTCAGAACTGTGTTCAGAAGAAGCACCCCCTGCTTCGCCCACTTCTCCAGATAGCCGTTATTGGGGATATAGCATCCACAGTCATCATGAAGCTCCTGATAAATATTCACCAGGGACGGCGGCGTCTCCACTCCTCTCTTTACGGAAAAACAAAGCCCATGAGCCTGCCCGTCATTATGATAGGGATCCTGACCCAGGATTACTACCTTCACTTCATTCAACGGTGTAAAATGAAATGCATTAAACAGATCATCCGCAGGAGGAAAAATCTTCCTGGTCTGATATTCTGTCATCACCGTTTTATATAATTTCAGATCGGAAGAGCGTCGTGTAGGGAA
>ERZ809807.320-NODE-320-length-15325-cov-6.74303_pt1 | contig 15325 bp, 17 predicted proteins | sample MGYA00520348_ERZ809807 | MGnify/ENA primary metagenome ERZ809807 (study PRJEB31588, sample SAMN03398861) | human gut metagenome | study: EMG produced TPA metagenomics assembly of the PRJNA231909 data set (A prospective, longitudinal analysis of the...
CGCTCTTCCGATCTGAGCGGCAGGTACCTGAAGCAGCGGAAGAGGGTCGCCAAGATTCACGCGAAGATCGCCGATGCCAGAACCGATGCCCTTCACAAGGTCACGACCATGCTCGCGGACGAGAACCAAGTCCTGTGCATGGAGGACCTGAATGCCAAGGGCATGATGAAGAACCATCATCTGGCGAAAGCCGTGACGGACGCCTCGTTCGGCGAGTTCGCACGGCTGCTTGAGTACAAGTGCGCCGAGCGTGGGCGCTCTCTTGTCAAGATCGGCCGCTTCTACCCGTCGAGCAAGACCTGCTCGGCCTGCGGGCACAGGCTCGACGCCCTGCCGCTGTCGGTGCGGTCGTGGGACTGCCCTGCGTGCGGTGCGCACCACGACCGCGACGTCAACGCGGCGAGAAACATACTGACGGAGGGGAAACGCATCCTCTCCAACACGGAAGGTACCGCGGGGCACGCGGGAACCGTGGCGGCTATAACCGCCTAAACGCTCGGGGAGAGGACGTAAGACCCTAGAGGACTATATCGGTCCCCGACGGCAGACCTCGCAGAACTGAGAATCCCCTGGTTTCAACTACGGGGAGTGTCAAGAATCTTGCTTTTCTCCTGTCACGGAGAAAAGGGAAAGAGTGAACGCAGCACGCTTTTTGCGGGTTGGTCTCACTCTTTCTAAAAATTAGGCAACCATAGCAAGAGGTGACGGATGCCAATCCTCAGTTTCTTGCTTACTTTTCCGGAGGCCACTCCGGAGAAAGTAGAAAAATGGCACGAAATGAATTCGTAAAGGCTCGCGTTTCTCCTGAAGAGAAAGAGATCTATCAACAACTTTGCGAACAAGCTGGTTGTACGGAAGCTGAGTTGATTCGATCCGTACTGATTCATCGGGAAATCTCACTTGATGATCTCGATGACGAAATGCAAGTTCTTGATCGGAAGAAAAAGGCCCTCCATAAGCAACAGGAGGATTACAGGAGAGCACAGGCATCGCGTAAAACCGATGAACGTGGCGAGCCGATTTCTGAAAAAAGGAGTATTCCGTTCCAAGTAATGCTCACTGCTCCAGAAAAAAAGGCAATTGAGCAGCGTGCAGCGGCGCTCGGCATTTCTGCAAGCGAACTGGTTCGCCGCAGCGCAATTTACGGAAAGATCGAATCATTCAATTTTGACATCGCGGAAGTTGAAAAACTCCATCATGAGTTATTGAAGGAAGGAACAAACCTCAATCAGCTGATGTATTTTGTGAACGCCCAAGGGCTTCCCGCGTACAACGAGAAAGCTGTTTTCCGAACGCTTGAAAAGGTTTATCAAAATGCTCGAAAGGTCGACCGGTTCATCGAGAAATTAGAGAAGCGTTATCACGTCGACTATATTCCAAGCGATTATTTGGCAGATGAACCAGACAACAGAAATCTTTAACTCGGACCTATACTTCGCGAATGATGCGCACAGCGCCATTGCAAGACCGATCGCAAGGCCAACGGCCGCTATCTTTGCATAGCTCCTGCCCGCGCGTCCCAGTTTTCGGCCTAAAACGGGATGCATTTTCCGAACCGGCGCTCAAAAGGAAACCGTATCCCGCTTTGGGGCGGGGGCTGCGGAAAATTGGCCCGTGATCTGGTTCGGATTGGAGTATGCGTTAACCGTTGATGTTGGCCGGTGTGGGCATGGAGATAGATGAGTGGATCGAGCGATATAATGACATGCTATGGAGGCCATATGCTCTTTTCCCGCCGTTCTGCCACATCTGCCTGCGCCATTGTGCTTATCGTAATGGCGGTTACCCCTTATCACCGGTTTTCATCTTCAATCGGCTTGGCATCAGGTGCAATGACCTGGCTCGTTATTCTTGGCGCATGCCTCGCGGCGTTTGGTCACGGTGTTGCGCTCCGCAAGGGGAGAGAAATAAGACGGCCGGGTCGCCTTGGCGTCTTCGGTGTTTTCCTTGCTGCTATTGCGGTGGTTCCCGAATGGGTCGACTTGGCCTTCTATGCTCGCGGAGATTCTATTCCAATCGCGTTTGCACCAATCTGGTTGTTGCATGGTGTTTCGTGTGCCTTGTGCTTCACTGGGTCGTTGCTCCTCTCATATGTAATTTGGGATACGGCGGGCTCTCCTTTGATACGGGGGGCGGCGCGGGACGGCGAAAGGGGGACCCGCCGATCGCAGAGCGCGCTTTTTGCAGAAACAATAGTTGTCCTGTCTTGCCTGCTGTTTTGCTGTCGAGTTTCATGGAGAGTCGTTCCCGAGCCATGGGGGATGACCTCTGTAACGGCCGCATCAATTGGCATCGTGCTTTTAATTCCTCTGGTCTATCTCGTATTGGCTGCGGTCCCGCTGCTTTGCTGTCCCCGCGCCTTTGGTCGGGGGCAGGGCAACGTGTTTGCCCGTTCTGTGCTCGTAGCAGTTCCCATTGGCCTTGTTCCGGCTGTCGAGGTGGCATATTTTGCAAGCGGTGCCACGGTCATTGCATCACTGTCGATGGGGTCCGCTATTGCTGTTGCCGCCTTCGTATACACATTGCTAAGGGAGAAACGGGACAACAATTCGGATGCCCCTCACACGTCCGACCCATTCGATGCGGGGGTGTTTTCCCCTGCCCTGTCGCCTCGAGAAGAGCAGTTTGTTCGACTGCTGCTCAAAGGGAAAACGCCGGCGGAAATTGCCAGGGAGACGGGTACGAAGCCATCGACGGTGCGAACAACGCTTCACCGAGCATACGGGAAGGCGTCGGTTGCGGGCTCACGCGAGCTCGTGGCGTTGTTTGTGGACGAGGGTGATGCTGTAGTGCCCGAGCTGTCGCGGCGGCATGCTGACGATATGTTGGCATCAGCCCGGACGCGCCGGCTGTTTCGATACCTGCTCACATTATTTTTTATCCTCCTTGCGGCGGGCCCCTTGGTAATGGCGGATAGTGATTGGGGATCCGGTGTTTCATGGGCTGTTACCTTTTCTCTCTCAAGCTATGCATTGGGTCTCGGACTGCTTCTGTCACTGCACTACGCGGGTGAAAAACTGAATCGTGAAGCTGCACTGACTAGAACGGATGGGGCGATTGGGCTCGGAAGCCCGTGCGTGTGGGCGATACTGTCTGCTTTGGAATGGTCTTTTGTCTATATCGCGGCATGGAGGTGCGTACGCGATCCGTTGATGGCTGTGCCGGTCCTGTTTTGCGGCATAGCGTCTATGGCTTCGCTCGCCGTTAAGCTGTGCCCGTTTAAGGTCCATACCCATACTCGGGCTATCGCGCCATTGGTTTCGATAGGTGTGGCTGCTTTAATCTATGCAGCCAGTAGGGGGCGAATTCATGGACTTGCGGTACTGACGGGGATGCTGCTCACATATATAGTGCTGGGAAGCTGTCCGCAGCGCAAAATGCTCGGGGTATGGATGCTTTGCTTTGGGGTGACGGCTCCTGTTTGGGTTGTCTTGCTCAGCATGGCGCAGGATCTAATGGTTTTCGAGCCGTTGTTCCTTGCGTCGTTGCTGGGGCAAAGTTCGGCTGTCAATGTCGTCGTGGCAACGGTGATCGTCTGCTGGTCTGTGCCCATGTTCGTCACGCACATCGCGCTCGCCCGCTCGGTTGAGGACGAGAAGGCTGTCTTGGAGTACCGCGCGAACGGGTCCACCGAAACGGCCCGCGTGCGCCAACTGGCTCTGCTTACGTCGCGCTCCCTTTCCGATGTTCAGTCGCAAATCTTGCTGATGACGGCAGAGGGCGCAACGACAAAGGCTATTGCGGAGGATGTCGGTTACGCTGCATCTACGGTGCAAGCACTGCGGTCTGCTTCTTACCGCCAGTTGAGGATCAAGAATAAAGCGGAGCTTATTTCATTATTATCACGGGTAGATAACGTGTAAACGCCTGAGCGATCAACTCAATAGCGGGTGTTTACAGACATCTTTCTCTATTCATGCAAAGGTTGCCGTGCGTCGACGCATTGTTAACCGCTTTTGATTGGAGAAGGCCATGATTAAGCCAAGGAGCGCTATTGCTCGAATCGGAGTCGGCTTGGCGATTGTTGCGGGCTTGTCGATGGGTGCACCTGCGATCGCGTCGAAAATGTTGGTGTAAGGGTGACACCCTAGCGCCCGTTTAACGAAAAACGGCCTTCGTCCTAGAATCTGAAATCACCACAACAACAGGTTCTAGGAAAGGACGAAGACCGCTATGGGAATCTTATCAGACCCGACGCCGGACATGCTCGCCATGCCCCGTTTCGACGACGGCGCCATCGACATGCAGGAGCTGCTCCGCAGACTAGCCGAGCAGGTCGTGAACGCCGTGATGGACGCCGAGGCCGACCAGCTGTGCGGCGGCGGGGCGAACAGCCGAAACGGCTACCGCGAGAGGTCGCTCGCCACCTGCGTCGGCACGCTGACGCTGCGCATCCCCAAGCTGCGCTCCGGCAGCTTCTTCCCCGAGGACGTGCTCGAGCGCTACCAGCGCGTCGACCGCGCGCTCGTGGCCGCCGTGGCCGAGATGTACGCCACGGGCACGAGCACCCGCAAGGTGCAGAGGGTGGCCGAGAAGATGGGCGTCTCCAGGCTCTCGAAGGACCAGGTGAGCGCCATCGCCTCGAGCCTGGACGCGGATATCGAGGACCTGTGCGGAAGGCCGCTCGGCGGCTCGCCGGTGCCCTACGTCTGGCTCGACGCGACCTACGTCAAGTGCCGCCGCGAGGGGCGCGTCGCCTCCACCGCCGTGGTCACCGCCATCGGCTGCGATGCGGGCGGCTGGAGGCGCGTCCTGGGCGTCGACGTGGTCGACACCGAGTCCTACGACTCGTGGCTCGCCTTCCTGCGGGCTATCCGCTCGCGCGGGGCGGCGGGCGTGCGGCTCGTCGTCTCGGACGCCCACCCGGGGCTCGTCCGGGCGCTCGGCGAGGTCTTCCAGGGCGCCGCGTGGCAGCGCTGCGCGGTCCACCTCATGCGCGACTGCATGCGCGAGGCCGGCTCCTGGCAGCTCAGGCGCCGCGTGGGCAGGATCGTGTCGCAGGTGTTCCGCGGGCGCGACGCCGCCACCGTGACGGCCATGTACCACGCGGCGTGCGACATGCTGGAGGGGTGCTGCCCCAGGGCGGCGGCGGTGCTGGAGGAGGCCGAGCCCGACGCGCTGGCCTACCTCGACTTCCCGCCGACCCACTGGAAGCGCCTGCGCACCAACAACGTGCAGGAGAGGACCAACCGGGAGATAAAGCGCAGGTCGCGCGTCGTGCAGGTGTTCCCCTCCACGGGCTCGCTGGTGCGGCTCGCGGGCGCGGTCATGTGCGAGCAGGACGAGATATGGCAGGAGTCCAGGTACTTCTCGGAGGTGAGGATGAACGAGCTCTACGATGACGGTCGCACTCGGGGAATCGACGGTCCCGTCGAGTGGGCGCGGCTTGAGGCGGAGGCCAGGAAGATGCTCGAGTCCGGCCTCGAGCTTGCGGACAGGGTCGAGGCGGCATAGGATATCAACCGTATTCCAGATTCCAGGACGCCGGGCCGACTCACTTCGGATCGGGCGCTACACCAACTTTCTCGGCACTACCGCACCTGCCGCATCATTTGCTCAAGAGGAGTTCGACACTTCCCAGGTTTCGAGCATTTCGCAAAGCGCAGATGCTGGAATTGCCACATGTAAGAACAACAAGGATACAGATTTCGCTTTTCAATGTTCTGGCACGAGCGCAACTGGCTATCGCTCGAAGCACGACTCATCTTCAGTTTACATTTGGATTATGGGCTATTCGGGAAAGCCGTTACGTTTGTACGTGGACGGTGCCTATGACAATAGAGGAACGGGCAACATGAATTGCACGCAGGGCGTGTATCGCTCCAACCATGAGCATGAATGGGAGATATACAACCTCGTCCGTGAGAATAAACGCAGTCATGCTCGTCTGACCGCATGGGCCGAGTCCGGATACGGCACGGTCTATGGAAAGTGGAGCCCCGATTGCTGGGGCCATTTTAACAAACTTCCCTCCTAGCCAATCCTCAGCTTCTTGTTGTGATTAGGGCCGGGCCGAGCGGCAACGCTCGGCCCGGCCGAAGGGAGGATGATGACAGTTGAATAGAAATCTAATACGGCACGAGCTGTCCAAGATATTTGGCAATCCTATATTTGCGTTGGCTCTTATTTTGGCGACTGCCATTTCGATGGCAGCTGCCATCGAGGCGTGGTGGACACTCGAGGCCGAGCGCAAGCAGCTGTTATCTTTTGGCTACGGCATTGGTCTGCAGTCTCAGACATACCTCGGCCAAACGCGTGAAAGTAGCTTTGGTAACTGGATCGTTGTGAGCGCGAACGCGCCGTTGCTAGCGTCGGTGTTTTTCTATGCGCTGCCGTTGCTTGCCATGTTGGCCGGGTCGTGGTCATGCCTGTCCGAGCGTTTGAGCGGTTACGAGGCACAGATCTGCACGCGTGTTTCTAGAAATGCATATGTGAACGTGAAGATGCTGTCTGCTTTCCTCTCTGCGTTTGCGGTCACGGCTATTCCGCTACTCGTGAACTTTCTGATTGTCTCCATGCTGTTTCCCGCGTATCTCCCCCGAGTCGACGAATCGACTTACGTCGGACTCTATCTGCATAGCTATTTTTCTGGCCTGTTTTATTCCCGGCCTCTGTTATACGTGCTGGTTTATACGCTGTTCGATGCGGTGGCGCTGGGGGTTCTATCCATGGCCGTGACCGGTCTGTCGGTTGTGTTTCGCAGCAGAATCAAGGCGATGGTCGTTCCATATCTGATTATGGTTGCATGGCATTTTGTTAACGACTGGATTTTTAGCGTCCTTTCATGCGTCGGCTTTAACTGCAACATTCTTAACAGCATCAGGTCGGAATCACTAAATAACTGGCCCGACATTCGAGCGGGGTTTGCGGAAATCATTTTGCTGTTCGTCTTTTCTTTGATTTCCGCGAGATTCTTAAAAAGGCGCGAGGTGGTCTGATGCTGTTTAAGCTGGTCGCTGCGGACCTGAGGACCGTTTTGAAGAAGAACATCGTTACTTTTATTGCGGTTGCGGCAGTGACCGTTGCGAACTTGGTGTACGCCTACGGATTGTCTTCTGTGTATGGGGTCAGGACGGATACTTTGGGGTTTGCGGATAATCTTGCGCTCGTGTTTGCCGGATCTGCTCCGTTTGAGCCTAGGCCCGGGGTCATGTTTGTGCCTCCGTTAGGGTGGCTATTCCTCATTCTGCTTATTCTCTATACAACACTCGATTATCCGACCGAATCGTTGCACGGGCTTGGTTTACAAGCACTTGTTCGATGCCGGGCAAGAACCCTTTGGTGGGCCTCGCGTTTTATCTCAGTGGCGGCGGTAACGGCATTTTCACTGCTCGTGGTGGTTTGCTCTGTTGTGATTTGGAGCTTGGTGGTGAGCTCCTCGTTCAGCGCGGTCATTCATGGCGAGTCGCTTCAGCTGGCTAATTTGGCGCCGTGGTTTCTCAAAGCTGCCGAGGCAGATGCGCTGCCGTTTTTCATAGGTCTCTTATTTGCTTTTGAGGCGCTTGCGTTTGCGCAGGCGGCGGTTGGGTTTGTGCTTGGGCCGTCAGTCTCGTTTGTTGTTTTAATGAGCTACCTGATCTGCTCGGCATATGCACGACATTGGGCGCTATTGGGTAACGCCTTGATGCTGTTGCGCTGGGGCGGAATTGTCAAAGAGGGAATCGCGGCGGGCTCGAGCGTCTTGTCATCAATTGGGCTTATGTCGTTATGTCTATCGCTGGGTGGACTGTGGTTTCGAAGGGCCGACCTTATAGAAAAGGGGGACAAGATATGAGCGTGATCGTTAGGGACGTATCGAAGCGCATGGGCAAAAACGATGTTCTGCGCAACGTGTCCATCGAGGTTGACCCTGGGACTGTGGTTGGGCTTCAGGGGATAAACGGTTCGGGTAAGACCATGCTTATGCGAGCGGTCTGCGGATTGATCAAGCCTACCGAAGGCGAAATCTCTATCGATGGCCAAAGGCTTGGGGTGGACATCTCGTTCCCGCCGAGTCTGGGGATGTTGATCGAGGCGCCTTCCTTTTTGGGATATCTGTCTGGCTACGATAATTTGGAGCTCATCGCTCAGATCAAGGGCGTTGCCACCCCCGAGGACATTCGCTCTGCCCTGCGGCTCGTGGGGCTCGATGCAGACGAAAAAAAGAAGTTCCGAGCATACTCGCTTGGGATGAAGCAACGTCTGGGGATAGCTGCGGCAATTATGGAAAAGCCGAAGCTACTTGTTCTCGATGAGCCAACAAATGCCCTCGACGAAGCGGGCGTGGAAATACTCAAGCGCGTTGTGGCGATGGCGGCATCAACGGGTCGCGAGGTTATTCTGTCCAGCCATGACGGAGAGGTGCTCGAGGAGCTGGCCGATCGGGTTTACTGCATGCGCGACGGTGCCGTTGTGAAAGTTCGGGAAAGGTCGTGAGCGCGATGAAGAAGACCCTGTGGACAAGAAGGGCGGTGCTTGCTCTTTTCGGCTGTGCTGCTACCGGCCTTGCGGGCATGAGGGTGAGCGTCGTTAACGGGAACCGGACGGTCATTCCTGAGAAATATTATGCGGAGGGCGAATGGCTCTCGATGGATGGGGCGTTTCTGGGGTCGAAGGATGTGGCGACTGACGGGTATTCGTTTTGCATAGACGGGGCAGAGCTGCTCACGCCGCGCGAGTATCTCAAGCGTGCGCATGATGATTATTCAAAATATGGCATCGTGGATACGAAAACGAAATTGAAGGACGCCGACATCACGTGTGTTATCGCCGTAAAGATGCGTGTCAGGAATAAGGACAATGTCGAAGGCGGAATCAAAACGTATGTTTGGCATTTGGTGCCGGAGTCTGCGCCAAACTATGACTTTGTGGTCAATACCGATCTGATAACGCAGGCAATGCCGGCTCTGGGCGGTTCTGCTGCGTTTGCTGTACAGGTTGGGGCGGAGAACGAGTTGCTCGTCCCATTCATGATGCAAAACACCAACGACTATTTCGAAGGTTACGAGACCGTCCGTTTTGAGAAGGCTTTTCCTGGGACTTATACGATGAAGATGACCGATCTGCCAGAGAGAAGGCTCTTAAGGTTTGAAGTGAAGTAGCTCGAAGATCCCGCGGTTCGCGACGAGCTCCTTGCGCGCCGCGGCTACGCAAGGGAGATTCGCAACCGCTATGCCGGCTCCGTTCCCGATGCCGGTGACGACCGCGTCCGCGCCACCGGCCAGGCGCACGGCGCTACCGCCGTGTCGCGACAGATGGACGATCGCGTCGTCGATCGCGGTGACTACTCGCGCGGCGACACGCCCCGCTAGTTTTGAACTGTCCTGCCCTAGCGCGTTGCAATTCAATCAGCTGTTACAGAATCCTGGAAGAAAGGGTCGGACCGAAGTGTCTGGCCGGACGCCAATTGTCCGGGAACTGCTTCGGATTCGACCCCCTTCTACTTTACTTCCATGGCCATGCGGAAGGCTAGTACTCCTTAACCGGATGCTTCTTACCGAAACCACCGTCGATGCCGAAACGGCAGAGCCTGTCGATGGCGCGAAGATGCTCGTCGATGGCGTTGGCGATCTGAGTGTCAACGATGCTGTCATGGTCGTTAAGGCCGCGGACCGCCTCGTCGGCGGCCATGAAGGCCTTGATGGCTTGATTGAACTGAGCCTTAAAGATGTCGAGCGTGTGACCGGGGTTGTCGCGTCGCCGTTTGAGGCTCAGCTGTCCTTGTTGCTTGCGACGCCGCGCGTCGCCGGTGGCGAGGGTCTCAGATCCTTTAGCAACAATGCTCGCATTGTCCTTTCGGGCAAGGCAGCGCGTTTGGCCGGGCGCTACAACTGCTATGCAGACTTCCTATTTGAGGAGACGGGTGACAAGAAGCCGCTTGTCGTCGAGTGCCAAGGCAGGCTTGTGCACAGTGGGGCCGATGCCGCAATGTCGGATTCCGATCGCGCCACCGCATTGCAGCAAATGGGTTTCGACGTCATGTTGCTGACGTATCAGCAAATCGCCGATGAGAAGAACTTCGAGATAGTGAAGCGCATGTTGTTTGAGGAGATCGGCTTGGAGTATCGCGAGAAGACGGACGCCAGCTTGATGCGCAGCGCAGTCTTCGTCGCGAGCTCTTTGTCGATTGGAACACGCTGGGGCGCTAAAGTTTCCGAGCCTTGCCCTTACCTCTGCTCTTGCGAAACCTTGCAGTGAATATAAGGGGCGTTGCAATAAGCAATAGTTCGAATGCAACAGCGCCGACAATCATCGCCTTGCAGTCGTCGGACAACGGGTTAAGGGCCGCAAGCAGCGAGAAAACGCCGCACTCGAGCTCAAACCAGGCCACCGAGCGAGCACTTGCGAGATACCAAGCATCCTTCTCGTCGCTCTCGAGACCGGCAGGCTGGTTCCAATGCTCTGGACTGACCAGATGGAGAACGAGGGCCAAAAGCGCGATGCAAGCCAGCATGACAATAGGGAGGAGCAACAGCTCGACAGGAGAGCCCCAGCGGTTCGGCTGCATGTCAACGCCGTAGTGGACGGGGACCTTCTCTCCGGTGGGCACTGCTGCGATAGCAAAACCTGTCAGCACGACGCTGCAAGCGCCGGTTAGCCACCCCATCGCTTCTACTATGCGAACATCCTTTGTTATCCATGGCGCTTTTTTGGGCATAACCCCTCCTTCTCAACTGCGGAGGCTCGGTCTGCCATCTCGCGCTCGAGCCGATGTACGACTTCCATTAAATCGCTCATGCTATTCCTTTCCCTCGGGTGTTCTGTCTAATATATCGCCCCGCGCGGACACGATTCTCACCTAAGGAATGGCAATGGTGTGTTCATAAACACGCAGATAGACGACTTAACAGGATTCGATTTACGGGGCGATTGAACCTGTGGTGGTGCGGATGCCCCGACCCGCGGCACGACTTAACCGCCGTTATGTTAGCGACATGTCTAACATAACGGCGGCGCAGGGCGCTCACTCCCTGCGGCAACGCCGATTCCGGGAAGGCACGCCGGGGCTATGCCGACCTGAGTATCCTCTCGGCCTTCTCGATCGCGGCCGAGCGCAGAAACTCCGACTTCCGCATCCCGCACGCGGCGGCCGCCCGTTCGATGAGGTCGGCGCCCGTCTTCGGGCACTTGAAAGACAGGTTGGCGTTGGCCTCCACCTCGGAAAGCCTGGGGCGGCCGACTCGGAGGTTCACCAGGCTCCCCTCCCAGGAGCCGGATTCGTATTCCGCGCACTCGCGCTCGATGTCCTCATCCGTGATAACGGATCCGTTTGCAAGCCTATATTCCATCAGTAACCTCTCCTTCTCGCGTTCTCGATCTCCCTTAGCGTCTTCTTGCTCGGCGGCGTCATGGCGTGGTAGACGAGCCACGCGCCGTCGGCCAGGAGGACACCGACCATCTCGATGTACCGGCCTTGCGGGTCGTAGCCCGTCCGCATCTCGCACTCCCCGGGTATGCGGACGGCCGCGAAGCAGTAGCTCTCCCACGCCGCCTCGACATCACCGTCATCTAGCTCGGGTGCCGCTCGTGAACTCTCTGGTGTATCCGGACCATGAGCCTCCAATCTTTACGATAATATTCTACTACTATTTGGTAGTAGAATATTATCCGTCCCAACATATTCCATTAGCCGTTCGTCCCAAAACGTATGCCGCGCGGCACTCGAAAACCGAACCCTCGATGCCGTGAACAGCGAGTGCCAAAACCCAGTGTCAAAACCTCCACTTGCATTCCCATGAGAAAATCAAAAGACAAGGCAGGAGGCTGAAAATGACCAGATACGGATACGCTCGCGTGAGCACGAAGGATCAGAAGCTAGGTAGGCAAATCGAGGCGTTGGTCAACGCCGGCGTGCCCTATGGCCATATCTACAAAGACAAGGTCACGGGTGCCAAGGACGGCGACCGAACTCAGCAGAAGCGTCTGTTCAAGAAGATGAAGGCCGGCGATGAAGTGGTAGTCGAGTCCTGGGAGCGCCTAACCAGATCGACCAGGCAATTGCTGAACTACGACCTTATGTTCCGAAATCTCGGCGTGAAGCTAATTTCCTTGAAACAGCCGGTCGACCTCGATACCGCCTTCGGTCGATTCGTCCTCGGCACTCACGCCTGCACCGCCGAGCTCGAGCGCGACCTGATCAAGCAGCGCCAGGCCGAGGGCATCGCCGTAAAACGGAACCATGGTGGCAACGTCGGGGGCCGCCCGCGCGTCGCGGACGTCAAGGCCGATGCTGCCGTGAAACTCTACCTTGCGCGGGAAACGCCCATCCCCGACATCTGCGCCGCCACCGGTATATCGAAATCGACTTTGTACCGCATCCTCCGTGAACGCGGATTGGTGGGCGTCAGAAGATAAATCCGAGTGCGCTACTATATAAGAGTGCGGTATTTCTCCAACTGAAACCCCCTGCGTGAACGCATAACGTATGACTTGAGACGCCTTTTAGAACTCACCGATCGCAGGATGACTACAAATCAACAGCGGCCGTGCATTGTTCCCAGCCGTTTGGCATGGCGGAGCCATGCCGTTGTTGATTGGAGCGCCGCACCATGGCAGACAATCCGAGCGAAAAGAAAATCAGCGAGACATCCGGCGTGAAGGCCGTCCTCGATGAGGCTGCCGAGCGGATCGAGGCGACATGGCGGGAGAAGCTGCTGCGCGAGACTGCCGACCTCAGGACCGAGAACGCACTGCTCATGGCCCAGGTGGATGAATTCAGCCGCAAGCTCGCCGAGGTGACGGATCGGAATGAAAAGATTGAGGCCGACTGCAATGAGCGGGTCGCCTTTATAGAGGAGAAGTTCGAACTCGATACCGCGAGCCTCGAACTCGAGAACAACGAGCTCCATGCCGCGAGCGTCAGATATCTCGCCGATGCTCGGGAACTCGACAGGCAGGTCGTCCAACTCCATGCCGAGGCCGTGGCCATGGTCGATGAGATCGAGCGACTGCGCGGCGAGCGTGATGCCGCACTGAAAGCCCAAGCCGAGTTGAACGACGCACTCCTGGCCCAGCGCGACCTGATGGCCGAGGTCGCCGCCCTCAAGGACCGCCTTGCCGCCTCCGAGCAGCGTGCGGCCGTGGCCGAGGCTAAGATCGAGGTCATGACCCAGATAGGGCGAGTAGGCCGCATAGCATCTAATTTTCCAGAAACCCTCTAGAGCATTTCTAGGGGGTTTCTAGAACTGAAAACCGGGCGCAGCACTTTCGATCGGCGCGATGTCTCGGTAGATAAGGCGATGCTTGGCGTCGCGCCATTTGTCGCCGTGGTAGTGGCCGAAGAACCAGGCTCGGTAGCCGAGCCGGTCGTCGAGCTCGGCAAGGAATCGCTGAAGTCGGTCGCCCCGATACTCGCGTCCGCGCTCCCGGCACAACCCCTCAGCAAGGGCAGCAGGAGCCTCGTGACTCACCACGTAGTCGACCCTCCAGCCTACGCGGTTGAGCGAGGCGCGGCAATGGTCCATCTCCTCCTCACTCGGCATCTCCTCTGGCCACCAGCTCCTCCCCTCCCTGCGATACTGCCTGTCGTTGCTCGCGGCACCGCCCATGGCAAGGACCGTGAGCCCGTCGATGTCGAACACCTCTCCGCGCATCAGGTGCAGCACGTGCGGTCGCACCTCATGGACGAGGCCGCCGTTCCACTCCCGCACCGGCAGTTTTGCCAACATCCGGTGGTTCTCGTGGTTGCCGTCTACGAAACACATGGTCCATGGCTTCGACTCGAACCAGTCGAGCCAATACCTCTCAGCATTCGAGCCGTCCCAGACAAAGCCGAAGTCGCCGGCCACGATCACCACGTCATCGCGCGTCAGCGTGCGGCCCAGCGGCCAAGACTTGAAGGCAAACCGGCTGGACCCGTACTCGGCCCTGCCGTGCACGTCGCCCGTCACATAGATAGCCATCAGTACGCACCCCACGGCAGGAGTTTGTCCCCGAGCCTCACGATCCGGTCACACAGCACCGTGTGCCGTTCGTCCGGGTTGCCGTCTCGGTGAAAATGGCCGTAATACCAGTGTTTATAGTCCAGGCGGTCCTCGAGCTCGTCGAGGAATCCGGTCAGCCGGTCCACATCGGGGCGTTCCCAGCCTGGGTCCGGGTAGAGCGTCGGCGAGAGCATGCGCGTGGCGCAGGTATGGGTGATGACGCAGTCGACCTTCCAGCCGACCTCGTCGAGCTTGGCCCGCGCGGCATCGAATTCGCGCTCGTCCGGGAGCTCCTGAGGCCACCAGCTGGAATACGGCACGCGGTATTCCCTGTCCACGCTCGTGGCACCGCCCATGGTGAAGACCGTCGAGCCGTCGAGCTCGAAGACCTCGCCGCGCGTCAGGCGCCGAATAGACGAAGTATCCGACAGGCGTTGCGTCAGCCCGCCGTGCCACGGTTCCATGGGACGCTCCTCCCAGTGGTCGAAGCGCTCGTGGTTGCCGTCGACGAACAGTACCGTGTAGGGGCGCGACTCCAGCCAGGCGATGTCGGCGCATTCCTCGGCAGAAAAGTCCCACGGAAAGCCAAAGTCACCGGCAACGATGAGATAGTCGTCGCCGGTAAGACTATCGCCGAGCTCCCAGTCGCGGAGCTTTTGCATGTCGAGCCCACTGTGGATGTCGCCCGTCACATAGACCGTCATCGGATCACCTCTTCCCTCTTGTACGCCGCCAGCTCGCGCTCGACCTGCCTGTCGCCGGTCTCGTTGACCCACCAGGGCCATTTCACCCGGCCGCACGGCTCGTCGACTCCGGCGAACCATTCCCTCAGCCCGTCGAGGCTCACCGGGGAGTGCCCGTTGGCATCGCAACCGACGTCGTAGCGCAGAAGGCCCTGCTTGCGGTTGAACTCGTTGTACGCGCCGCCGCTGCTGTGGATGTGCCCGTGGAGGTGCCACGATCCATGGCTCATGCCCTGCCAGTCGGCCATGGGGTAATGGCTCAGGACGATCTTCTGCCCGTCGATCTTGAGCACGCAGATCGGCGGCTCCACGGTGAAGGCGCCCGCGACCGCCGGCTGGGTCCAGTCCTTGTCGTGGTTTCCCGGGACTAGGTGGATGCGCCTGCAGGCAATCCGCTTGCGCAGCCCATAGGCGTCATGGGCGGTCATCTTGAATGAGAAATCCCCCAGGATGTAGAGTTCGTCGTCCACCGCAACCCTGCCGTTGATGCTGTCGACGATGGCATCGTTCATCTGCCAAATCGTCTCCCACGGGCGGTCGGTGAACTTCAGCACGTTCTCATGCCCGAAGTGGGTGTCGCTGGTAAACCAGATCATATTTTTGTCTCCTTTTATCGCTAAAAAACGTTCTCCTTCGAGGTCAGGAGACGTTTTATGAGCGACATGAGGTGCATATCCCTCA
>ERZ809807.330-NODE-330-length-14833-cov-6.84037_pt1 | contig 14833 bp, 10 predicted proteins | sample MGYA00520348_ERZ809807 | MGnify/ENA primary metagenome ERZ809807 (study PRJEB31588, sample SAMN03398861) | human gut metagenome | study: EMG produced TPA metagenomics assembly of the PRJNA231909 data set (A prospective, longitudinal analysis of the...
CGAAGTTCATGAGTTTCAGTCACGCGCTCTAGCCTAATGCATTCCCTGCATTTGCGACAGGGGTGCTTATGCACTTTCTTACGACTTCTTCGCCTTGTGCGCACTGGCGTTGGTGTTTGCGCTGAATCCAGATGAATCCAACGTGTGGCTGCATTAATCGTACGCGATGAGCACGGCAGATGCACGTACAATCGCAAGTAGTCGCAGAATCGCGGGATGTAGGAATCCGAAATATCGGAATTCGTCCATCCCGCAATCGCAAGCAAGTACTTATTAAGTACCAGGCAATCGTAAGAAGGTGGCAATGCGCATTCACATCACATATACCGGCGGCACTATCGGCATGATTGACTCGCCGAACGGCCTGATTCCGGGCGCCGACACTCGCGGATGGCTGTTCCGTCTGCTGGAGGACGCGCACATGGACGCGAGCCTGTTCACGTTCACCGAACTTGATCCTCTTATCGACTCGTCGAATGCGACTCCCGACAATTGGCAGACGATGGTCGACGATTTGCGTGCGCACCGCGATGATGCCGACGCGTTCGTGGTGTTGCATGGCACCGATACGATGAGCTATTCGAGCGCCGCGCTTGCGTATGCGTTGGCTGATTTTGGCAAGCCGGTGATTTTCACGGGTTCACAGCATCCGCTTGGCAAGATCGAGTCGGACGCCACTGCGAATGTCACGGGCGCGCTGAATGCCGCGATGAGCGGACGATTCCACGGTGTGGGACTGTTTTTTGGACATCACCTGTTTGCGGGCAATCGTGTGAGCAAGTCGTCGAGCTGGGCATTTGAAGGTTTTTCGGCGCCTTCCGTCGGCCCGCTGGCACGCACTGGCACGCCATGGCATTGGTATGCGGGCGATTCCGCTGCGGTTGGCTGCGGTTGGACGTCGCCTCAGCCTTACTCTCGCCATGATGTTGCGGTGATCGATATGGCACCCGGCATTTCCGCGGCACGGTTGGAAGCGATGCTTACGCCGCGGCCGGAAGCGGTTTTGTTGCGTGCGTACGGCGTCGGCAATGTGCCAAGCGACGAGCCTGGACTGACTGACGTGATTGCCGACGTGCTGCATGATGGCGTTCCCGTTGTGATTGCATCGCAGTGCCAGCAGGCGGAAGTACTGCTCGGCCATTACGAGACGGGTGATGCGATCGCACGCGCCGGCGCAATTGGATCTGGCGATATGACGCTGGAAGCCACGTATGCGAAAATCATGTTCCTGCTGTCTCAAGGCGTGACCGGAGCCGACTTCGGCAAGTGGATGCACACATCGATCGCTGGAGAAATCTCCCCGAGCTCGCTGTAAACAATCCCAAAACTTCCGAATCTGCCTTATACATGCCTTATGTATGGCAGATTCCGAAGTTCGTCCGGAGCTATCTGCGTTATGTATGGCAGAGCTGTTTTGAGAAACCGGACTTAGAGGGTGTATTCTCGCCCCCTAAGTCAGGTTTTCTCATATGGACCTGCCAGATATAAGCGAAATACTTGCTGACAGACCTCCAAATCTGCCATATATAGGCGAGATACGGGGTTTCGAGGCGCAATCAGGCTGATTCGCCACGGTCGAAAAGCACGGTGAGCGCCCACAGAATGCTGACAACATCAATCGCTTCCTGCATGAACGCGCCGACAACCACGGGAATCAGATTGAACGCGGCCGCGATCATGCCGATAATCGCAAGGCCGAGGCCGATCAGCACCGCCTGCAACATCACCTTTTTCGTGCGGCGCGCGATGGCGATGGCCCGCGGAACGGACGCAATGTCGTCATTCATGATGACCACTTGCGCAGATTCGGAAGCCGCGGTGGACGTGCCGTCGGTCATAGCCATGCCGATATCGGCAACCGCAAGTACGGGGGCGTCGTTGACGCCGTCACCGACCATCATGGTGATTTGACGATTCTTGGATTCGCCGGTTACGCGTTGCTTGATGCGATTCCACAACGACAGCTTCTGGTGCTTGGATTCAGTGGCGCTCTTGACGGCGGCAACCTTGTCTTCAGGGAACAGTTCGGACTGCACGTCGTCGATACCGACTTCGTTTGCGATGATGCGGGCGGACGCGGCCTTGTCGCCGGTAAGCATGGACAGTTCCTTGACACCCAACTCGTGCAGGCGAGCCAAAGAACGCTTCGCATTCTCGCGAGGCACGTCACGAAGTACGATGCGGGCGGCAAGACGGCCGTCAATCGCCACGTATGCAGCCATTTCGTCAGGAGCGAGCGGGGCAAACAGCGAGTTTGCGGTTTCAGGCTTGCGAGCGGCGGATTGGGTTGCGACGGACGCGGAAGTAGAGGGCGCGGCTGCAGGCTGCGCATCGTCAGGCACCCCGTTCCTCACTCCCATAGTGTCCGATTCTGGAGAATCGGACAAGTAAACACACGTTTTAGCCCTCTGGATGTCCGTTTCTGGTGAATCGGACATCCGCAGCGCATTCTGAGTCTCCCGTTTGTCCGATTCGGCAGAATCGGACACGTAATACGTCGCATCCGGCATATGCAGCACCGGCATGAATCCGGATTCGTCAGCCGTCACGTATGCGAACCGCCCCACGCGCACCTGATGCCCGTTCACTTCGCCGGATATACCCTTGCCGGACTCCTCTACAATGTTCTTCACCACCGGATAGTCGCGCCCGTGCCCCGGCAAATCGCGCTCGACGCACAGCCTCTGCCCCGCCGCATACCGCGCATACAAATCATCCATAGCCTTGCGTCCGGCCGCCGCGATGCCTTTCGACAGAATGTGCACCGAATAGCCTTCCACCACGCTGGCCATCATGAGAATATGGTCCTCATTGAACGGCGAACTCGTCTCAAACGGCTTCTCTACACGTACGACCTGCGGCTGCTTGACGGTGAGCGTGCCGGTTTTGTCGAAGAAAATATGCGATACGCGACCTAGATTTTCCAGCACATCCTGCGCTTTGATCAGGATTCCCGCTTTGGCAAGTCGCCCGGTTCCAGCCACATATGCGACCGGCGCGGCAATCAACAGCGGACACGGCGTAGCAAGCACCAATACTTGCGCAAATCGCAGCGGCAATCCGGAAATCGCCCATGCAATCCCAGCAATCGCAAGCGAAAGCACGGTAAACGGCACTGCAAGCATATCCGCGGTCTTCACGACAGCGGGGCGCGACTCTTGCGCCGACGAGACCAGCTCCAGGATCTTCTGGTATTGCGAATCGTGCGCAAGTTGCGTGGCGCGCATGGTCAATGTTGTGGAGCCATTGACCGCACCGGACATCACGCGAGCGCCCGCATATACTTCGCGGGGAACGGGCTCGCCGTTGATGTTGCTTAGGTCCAACGTGGCCACGCCCGACAGCAGCTCACCGTCGACCGGCACCGTTTCGCCGGGCAACACCAGGATCACGTCGCCGAGCTGTACCTGATCAACGGGGACCGTTTCGAAACGCTCTCCAGCCGCATCATACGTTTGCGAAGCACCTTTTGTGTCCGTTTCTGGAGATTCAGACGCAAAAGCACGCTTTTCACCGTCTTGGTTGTCCGTTTCTCCAGAATCGGACACTCTGACAGTACGAAATCCGTCGGCGGTCACGTCGGCCGTATGCTCGCTGCCCGACGCGTGCACATGCCCCCGCATACCGGGCAGCACGACCACGTGCGCGGTTCGCGGTGCCGCGTCGATCAGCGCGGTCAGGTTGCTTTCGGCCTTTGACTGCGCAAATTCCTCGATCGCCTCGCCTGACGAGATCATCAGCACCACGGCCCATGCGGCCCAATATTCCTGCACTGCGACCGTCGACGCAATCGCGACGACCGCCAGCAGATCGACGCCAACATGCCCGTGCCGCAGATCGTCGATCATGCCGCGTACCGTCACCACAATCGTGTATGCGACCAGCGCGATCACTATCCACTGCCCAACGCCCGGATTGAACGCACTCAACCCGTCAACGCCGACTTGCGAAATCCACGAATCCCACGCAGCCTCGCCCCACGGCTTCCACTCCCCCAGCAATACCAACGGAATCGCGGACAGAATGGTAATCGGCAGTAACGGAACCTGTTTGCACAGTCGCCAGCAAATATCGATGATTCTACGCATGAGAATCTCCTTACGCTCGTATCGGACGCCTTGTTAACCCATCGGCGCCTCGCCCGCGCGAGCCATCGATACACGGCGTAAAAAGATATTTTCAGCATAGCAAATATTTGCGATTTTTGTGCCGCAATACAGCAATAAGGGCTGTGCGATTGCTCACACAGCCCTTATTGCATTCTTCTTTTGGCTTGCTTTTTGTTGATTTTCGCGGTTTTCGTTGTACTTGCGATTTCGTGGTGCCAGCCGCGTCTTCGCCGTCAGCCTATCGGGTGGCTTCCGTCCGTTCGCATGTCGCGAAACGTTTTAGCCAGCCCAACAGTCTTGACTTGCGCACCGCAACAACTTGCGTCCGTCAATTCACGCACCGCATCAACATCTCGCTTTACCACAGGCCGAACGGGTCGAACAGGCCGCCACCGTCACCGTAGCCGTTGCCGTCGCTCTGTCCATTTCCGTTGCCATTGCCGTCATTACCGTAACCGTTGCCATTGCCGTTCTGGCTCTGGCCATCATTGCCGTTGTTCCGCTGGTTCTGGCTGTTGGCGGAGTTCGTTTGGGATTCCTCCTGGTCGAGTGTCACGTCAAGCTCCATGGTGTTGCCGTCGCGCACGACCGTCAATGTCACCTTGTCGTTCATGGCGGAGGCGCGCACGTAGCCGAGCAGCGAATAGTTGTTGTTCACCGCCTTGCCGTTGAACGCCACGATGGAGTCGCCGGCCTTCACTCCGGCCTTGGCCGCCGGGCTGTTGTCGACCACGGACTGCACCTGCGTGCAACCGCGGGTCACGCCGTCCGCCTCAACCGTGGAGCTCTTGATGGTGACGCCGAGCGCCACATGCTGCACGGTGCCGTTGTCGATGATCTCGTTAGCCACACGCTTTACCAGGTTCGACGGAATGGCGAAGCCGATGCCGATGGATCCGGCGGTGCCGGAAGACGTTGTGGTGGATGCGATGGATGAGTTGATGCCAATCACCTGGCCGGCCGCATTGAAGGTCGGACCGCCGGAATTACCTGGGTTGACGGCCGCGTCAATCTGCACGGCGTTGGTGACGATGTCGTTGTTGTTGTCATCGGACACGGTCACCGGGCGGTTGAGCGCGGAAACGATGCCGACGGTTGCGGTGTCATCGTAGCCGAGCGGATTGCCGATGGCCATCACGGATTCACCCACGGCAAGATTGTCGGAATCGGCAAATTCCGCGGCCTTCAGACTGCTCGGAGGATTGTCGAGCTTGATTACGGCCAGATCGGTGGTGGTGTCAGTGCCGACGATTTGCGCTGAGTAGATGGTGCCGTTGGCAAGCGTCACTTGAATCTGCTTCGCGCCGGAAATCACATGGTTGTTGGTGACGATGTAGCCTTTGTCGCTGATGATTGCGCCGGAGCCTTTGGCGCTGCCGTCGCTGGTTGCCACGTCAATGGACACCACAGAATCGGACACTTCTTTCGCCACCGCGCTCCAGTCCGCGGCCTCGCCGGATTTGGCTTTCGCCGAACCGGATCCGGACGTGTTGGACTTCACGCTGGTCAGTGAGCTGGAGGTGGGTACGGTCACCCATCCATTGGTGATTGCCGCGTAGCCGACGCCGAGGCACAATGCCGCGGAGACGAGGGCCGCCACCACGCCGGTCATCACATGCCCGGTCACGCCGGAAGCGGACTTCGGCTTGGTTGCTGCGCCATTCTGCTGCGGGGCACCGAACGGATTACCGTTATTCGGATTCCCAAACGGGTTGCCGTTATTGGGAGTATTCGGCGCTGCTGGCGGCACGTTGGCACCGCCTTGCGCAGCGGGCTTCATGAATGGATTGCCGTTATTCGATTGCGCGTTCTGCTGATCGTTCTGCTGATTTCCACCCACATACGGATTTCCGAAGAAAGGATTGCGAGGCCGCTGCGGCTGCTGCGGAGCCTGCCCGTACGCGCCATATTGCGGCTGCGGGGGTATGTTCGGCGCACCATTCGCAGTATCGTTCGCGGCTGCGGTGCCATCAGCCGGCTGCGTCGGCACGGGACCGTACGCACCATATTCCGGTGCCGGACGGTACTGCTGGGCCGGCGCATCCTGCGTGGAACCGCCAACCACGGTACGTTCGTCCGCCGCGGAAGCATAATCCGGCGTATTGCCCGCCGCAGCCGCGGATTCCGCCGAAGCGCCATCGTTCGCAACAGGCATGGCGGCCGTCGGCTGATCCTCAATACCGCCCTGCACGTCAATCGGTTCGGTAGCCGACTCTGCAGCATACGGCTCACCTGCGTAAGTTTGCGTCTGTTCCGCATCAACCGGCGGCATCGGCACGGTCTGTTGTTCGTCATTCTGCGGCTGCACGGCGTTCTGGTCGTTCTCTTCAGCCATTTTCGCTCCTTATTCGTCTCGCGGCATTTCACAAATCAGCAATCGTGCCGCTCGAACTGCTATCTATGAGTAAAGATACTCGCTCTGGAAGTTTCCTGAATGTTTGTTGAAAGTAGCAGCCAAATACGTTCAACATCACCATTGAATCTGAAAATCGCACCAAAATGCGATCGGCACCTTCATCGCACTTTCCACATCTTCCTTGTTTTCATTTCACCGATCGCATTCTTGCAGCACTTTCAAGAATCGGCGCTATCGCATAAAGTATTCCGCATGACAAGCCTTAACGAATCATCTATCGGCACAGCGCAAGACACGCAAAACGCGGCAACCGCAGTGTCCGAAAATCTCATCGAACATCCGCGTGGAGCGGAACCAGGCAAGCCGGGCCGCCGCGACGCCTTCTATTTCGAACAGAAAAACCGCCTTCCCGACGCGGCGGACGGTAAGGGGCGAGGCGGCGCACGATATGGTCGCACCGGCATTATTCACACCCCCCACGGCGATATTCACACTCCAGCGTTCGTGCCCGTGGCCACGCAGGCCGCGATGAAAGCCGTTCTGCCCGAAACCATGAAGGACCTCGGCGCGCAATGCCTGCTGTCCAACGCGTTTCACCTGTATGAACGCCCCGGCGAACAAGTGCTCGACGAAGCCGGCGGCCTTGCCAAATTCATGAACTGGAACGGTCCGACCTTCACCGATTCCGGCGGTTTCCAAGTGCTTTCGCTCGGCGCAGGCTTCAAGAAAACCCTCGCCATGGACGTGACCGGCATGAAATCAGACGACGTGATCGCCGAAGGCAAGGAGCGTCTCGCGTTCGTGGACGAGGACGGTGTAACGTTCAAATCGCCGCTCAACGGCTCACTGCACCGTTTTTCCGCCGAAATTTCAATGGGAATCCAGCATAAGATCGGCGCCGACATCATGTTCGCGTTCGACGAGCTGACCACACTGATGAACACGCGCGGCTACCAGGAGCGTTCCGTGGAACGCACCTACCGTTGGGCGCAGCGTTGCGTTGCCGAGCATAAGAGACTTACCGAAGAGCGCGTCGGCAAGCCGTATCAGGCGCTGTATGGCGTGGTACAGGGCGCGAATTATGAGGATTTGCGCAGGCATGCGGCCGAACAGATCGCTTCGTTGGATTTCGACGGCGTCGGTATTGGAGGTGCGATTGAAAAGCGCATTATCGGCGACACTTGCGCCTGGATTTGCGATGCGATGCCGGAAAGCCGACCGCGCCACGTGCTCGGCATCGCCGCAGTCGACGATATTTTCGCATGCGTCGAGAATGGTGGAGACACGTTCGATTGCGTCGCACCGGCGCGTTGCGGCCGAAATGGCGCGATTTTCACGCGCGGCGGACGTTACAACATCAAGCGCGCGCAATTCAAGCATGATTTTGGTCCACTTGAAGAGGGCTGCGATTGCTACACATGCACGCATTATTCGCGCGCTTACGTGGATCATGCGTTGCGTGCCCGCGAATTCAACGGTTTCACATTGGCGACGATCCACAACGAGCATTTCTTCGTGAAGCTGCTGGACGATATTCGCGCGTCGATTGACGGCGGATATTTCGACGAATTCCGCGACGAAACCCTGGCCCGCTTCTACGCCAACGGTTCCCGCGGATGATGCATTTCACTTGGGCCTTCCACCCAAACGAATGCTGAGCCATACTTCCGCATTCCAAGGCGCCGACGAACAAACCCGTCGGCGCCTTTTCATGCATGGCGAGCCCGCACTCGCCGTCTCGTTCTCAGACTTGTCACCAGATGTGTCCGATTCTGGAGAAACGGACAACCACACCACATGTTTCATGCCCTACATGTCCGATTCGGGCGAAACGGACAACCACAATGCTTATCTCACGTTCTACTTGTCCGATTCTGGAGAAATGGACAAGTAAGCAACCTAAAAACACTCGCTGGATGTCCGAAACGCCAGAATCGGGCACACAGAGCGTCGCGCCGCTTGAATTTTCCTACGGAAAATGGCGAAATTTAAGGATGGCTCCGTCGTACGGAAGCCCACAGGGCTTCCTCCCTCCTCGCGTCGCGCCGCTTGAATTTTCCTACGGAAAATGGCGGCGCGACACGCCGATTTGAGGTTGCACAGGTTTTGGTGTAAATTAGTCGATTGTCTGCGAGCGTGGCGGAATGGTAGACGCGCTGTCTTCAGGTGGCAGTGAGTGTATGCTCGTGGGGGTTCAACTCCCCCCGCTCGCACCATGGTGAAAGGTCGGAGCCGAAAGGTTCCGGCCTTTTCGTTTCCCAAGCGGCAGTAGAGCTCAGCGGCTCCCGACAACTCCAGTGACTGGAACAATCAGAACTCGTGTTCGTTTCGGTAATGGTTTCCCCATGTCTTCATCGCATCGATGATCGGGCGCAGGCTTTCGCCGACTTCAGTCAGCGAGTATTCGCCGTGGTCGTGAACGCGGTCGGCGCTTGGACCGAAGAGACTCTGCCGGCAATCCCGAACACTGCCAAGCATCTGGCCGACGTGCTCGCCGGCACCGACGTGCGCACCAATAAGTGTCCGTTTCTGGTGAATCGGACAACTAAGGTATGGGTTTTGCGTTCTGGATGTCCGATTCTCCAGAATCGGACAGTTTATGGCTATGGCGAGCGGTCAGCGCACGAGGAAGACCATGATGATGATCATGGCGAAGCCGGTCAGGTCGGTGAAGGTGAACGTTTCGCCGGCCCATGCCACTGCGGTGATGGTGGCCATGACCGGTTCGCTGGTGCCGAGCATGGTGGCACGCACCGCGCCGACGCGCATCACGCCTGCCATGTAGAGCCAGAACGCGAGGAACGTGCCGCATACGATGGTGTAGAGCAGCAGAAGCACGCCTCGCGCGTCCAGTGCGGGAATGTTCGCCCACGGTTGCGCGAACGGGCATAATATGAGTCCGGACATGAGGAATGTGATGCCGTTGATGGTCATGTTGCCCCATTTGAGCATGAGCACGACCGGCAGGATGGACATGGCCGCGGTGCTCACCGCGTCAACCAGTCCCCATGCGAGCCCCTGCCATGGCAACGACAGCGAGGCGAAGTTGCCGCCGGTGGCGATGAGGAACGTGCCTGCGAACGCCAGGAGCACGCCGACCAATTCACGCTTGAGGGGCAGTCGTTTGCCGCGCAGGCATACCCAGGCGAGCACGAAGATCAGGTTGAGCGTCTGCAATACGGTGGCGGTTCCGGAGTTCGTCCAGTCGATGGTCATCAGGTAGGAGACCTGCACCAGAAGCACGCAGAGCAGTGTCGTGACCAGATATTTCGGATACGATTTGACGTCTTTGACCGCTCCGGCGAGTTTCTGCGGTGTGGTGATGGCCGATCCGACCAGGAAGATCAGGCTGGCGAATAGCGCGCGTACGCAGGAAAGCCAGATCGGATCCAGCTGGTAGTCGCGCATCAGCAGTTTGGCCACGGTGCTGTTCATACCCCACATGGCACCGCCCAGCAATGTCATGCCAGTGCCGATGAGCAGGCTTTTCGGCGTCTGTTCCAGCACATGTTCCGTTTTTTTCGTAGTTTTTTTCGCGGTTTTTTGCGATTCGGAAGTTTTCTGCGATTGCGACGCCTGTCCCGACGTTTGCTTTGCCACGGCCTGTCCTCGCTCTCTCCACGGCTTTCACGGCAAATTCACGGCGATTGTAACGCACACGGTACGCATATTAAACGTCAGTTATGCAAAACAGATTTATTCCGCCAAGCTTGCGTTCGGCGCTGACAAAAAATCGAGGATTTTGCCGAGATATGATCCGAGCACAGCATTCGGCATGGAGAAAATTTCGTGCAATGACTGGCTGTATCGCACTTTTTCGATGGAACCGCCGCCTTCTCGCACACGTTCGACGAAGTCATCTTGTGGTCCGTTGAGCACCCACACGTCGCGTCCGGCTTGGAATAGCAATACCGGAGCTTCGATAGCTCCACACATGTCAGGTTTGAGCACGGCTCGGGAAAGCGCCATCGCCTGGTTTGCCCAATCGAACGTGGCCGCGTTGGTCTGGCACGTCACGTCCGCCAAACGTTGCTTGTGGAACCAGCGGATGCGTGCCTCCGAGGCCCCGCGGTAGTCGTCGAGATTGAGGTTGCCGTCGAAATCGGCATGCCCGAACACACGCGATTTGCCGAAGCCAAGCCCGCAGATTACGCCGACCACAATGCGTGCGGCCCACGTCGGCATGCCGACCACCGGCGCGATCATCGGCGCGGACAGCACCGCCTTGTCGAACAGCGACGGGTAACGTTCCAGCGCGGCCGCGCCGATGCCGCCGCCCATGGAATGGCAGTACAGGTACATTGGGCCACCATCCGCCGCCTCACGCCCCACAGTCTGTGCAAACGTGGCGAAATCGGCCACATATCGCCGCCAATCGTCAATCCATACCAAACTTGGATTGCTCATATCGTGCGCGGAATGGCCATGCCCGCGATGCTCGAACACGCACACCGAATAGCCGGCCAACAGAAAGTACCACACCATTTCGCTGTATTTGCGTCCGAATTCGGTGAATCCGTGCGAAATGACGATCGTGCCACGAAATACGCCCGAAGCGCCTTCCTCGCGCAACACGTCGAATGTGCGCGCGTCGTAGCGGTAGTAATGCAACCGGCCGGGGCGCTCCAACTTGGGCAACGCCTTGCCTTCCCAATCGACGGTGGCCGGTTCCATCCAACCTTCCGTCATGCAAGCCTGCAGCGCAGGCAGCACCGTAGCGTCCATTTCGGCGTCATAGCGCGCCTCGTCGATGAGCGTGATAGTCATGGTTCCATCTTAGGCGAACGGCGCCAAGACGAAACTAAGCACAGGCCTACGCGCTGTATAACGATGCGTCAGTGCATCAACGGCGTACCGGAACAACCGAATCGTCACCCCCGCGCGCCATCCTCGCATACTATGGAGGTATGAAGTTCGTTTCACTGCTGATGGTGGTAACGCTGTCTCTCACCGGCACACCAACGTATGCGTACGCGGCGGCAACTCCCGTTGACAACAACGGTGATATCTCCGCTGCCCAAGATTCCAACTGCCCAACATGGCTGCAATGGCTGTGCGGAAAAGGAAAATGATCGCATGATGTCCGCGCGGGAAAAGCATCCCAAGATTCACCGCATCGCGCTGGTCGACAATGATCCGCGAGCGCTGGATTCGCTCAGTGCCGTCATTGCCAGCAAAGTGCCGACCGCGTATGTGGTGTGGACGGCGACTTCAGGCTGTGAGGCGATAGAACGTTGCCAGGATGCGAACGGCCATGTCAGTTTGTTGATTCTCGATATGTCGATGGAGGGATTGCAAGGCCCCGCCACGTGTCGTCGGTTGCGTTTGATGGGCCAGCGCATGCCGATTCTCGGTGTAACCAGTTTTTCCATCAATAGTTATCGGGACAAGCTGGTTGAGGCTGGTGCGCAAGGGTTGGTTGGTAAGGAGAATGCCGACCAGTTGGCGCAGATTATTATGCGTATGTGCAATGGCGAGGTGATGGAGGGATTTGAGCCGCCTGCGTTGGCCAATCTGCGTATCAGCAGGGAGGCTGAGACCACTCCCGCGCTTACCGTTCGTGAGGAGCAGATTATTTCCTTGTGCGCGGAGGGCATGCTTGACCGGGACATCGCCGAGCGTTTGGGGATTTCCGAAGCCACCATCCGCAAACATATGCAAAGTATTTTAAGAAAACTCAACTGCAAGACCTCGCGTCAGGCAGTGGCACTGTGGGTGAGGTCCAATGCGCTCTAAACCCGCAACTCAGTACATTGCGTGGCGCAACCGTATGCGCACGCAGCATCCGAACCTGTGGCATCCAATCCGTTTCGCCATTATGCTGATCGTGCTTGCATGGACCATATACGGCGTTTGCTACGAGCCTCCTACCGACATATTTGGCGTGATATGGGTTGCGATGCTGGTTACGGCGCTCGTACTGTCTCCGCTGTTTCTGAAAAGTACATCGGTGGCGATTCTCGTGATTGCCTCCATAGGCGATCTGTTTACTCCCTACGCGCATTTGGGAAATTCTCTTCCCGCGCAGCTTTACGCCTATGGCATGCTCGCATACAGCACTAATGCCATTATCGTGGCAACGTTACTCATATATTACGTTGTTAACATTCTGCTGATTGACCCCCCCCTGACCCAAATACCAACCCCGTCGCCATGGTCAGCATGTATGCCATGGTGCTACTGCTTGGTCGGACGTTGAGTTGGAGCGAAAAAACAACGCAGAAAAGCTTCGAAGCGGCGCAGAACAAGAATCGTCTGCAGGAATTGGAAAGCCGCGCACGCATTGCCGATGCCATTCACGATGCGGTGACGGGCGATTTGTCAGCGGCGTCGTTTGTGGCGCAACGGCATATCGGTGGCAACTCTAGCGGCCCTGGCGTCGCTGCTGACCCTGCCAACGCAACCACAACTACGGCAACCACAACAGCCGATGCCGAAGACTGGCGTCAAATCAACGAATATATTCTTTCCGCATTGACGAACGTGCATCGCGTCATCGACGAATTGAATATGGACGCCACCACTCTCCCCGGCGACGCCGACGGCGAAGCGTTGGCCAATCTGCTGCGAGCAACACTGGATGACGGCGATCGTCGCTTGCGCAAGCTTGGCTTCAATATCACGTCCATCCGGCACTGCGCGGGCGGCAAGCCGAGCGCATCGCAAGCAATCGCCGAACTTGCCAATAATCTGCTGCGCGAGATCTATGCGAATATCGCACGCCATGCCGCTCCGGGAAGCAAGGTCGATCTTTCGGTGATGCTCCGGCCGAATGCCATCGAAATCACGCAAATCAATCCCATGAAAGAGGACATGGCTGGAGCTGACGAGCGCGATGACGAACTACCGGGCGGCCACGGGCTCGCCTCGTTCAAGAAGCAGCTCGAATCGTATCAGGGCACGCTCACCACGTCTGCGCAGGACGGCAGTTGGACGTTGTTTGCGTACATTCCGGTGACCGTCATCGACGATTCGCCCGGTTTGCTTGAACAAGTGCAGGTTTGACCGCATCTGCATTGCAGATCTGACGCTATTCGTTTGCTCTTGCTTCATATTTGCTTATTTTCTACGATTTTCGGCTTTCTCAAGCCCAAATTGAGAGAGGGGTACACAAATGTGGTACCCCCTCGCTTGCGAAGTCGTTTTCGCCTGTTTTATGTTGGCAATCGAGAAGGGAACGCGTTCGCCCACGACGCTCGGATGCTTGGCAGTCCGGAAGTCGCAGGGGAACGCGTTTTGCTTTTGCTTGTGCTTTTGCAGTTATCATTACAGCGCTATCGGAGCAGCACTACCGCTCCAACGCTTCCGCGAGGAAATCGCGCTGCAGGATCAGCAGATTTTCGGCGACCGTCTCATCGTTGGTCATGTGCGTGATGCCGGTCAACGGCAGGAACGTGTGCTTGCGTCCGGCAGCCATCAGCGCTTGGCTCAAACGCAGGCTGTGCGCGATCGTCACATTGTCATCGGCGAATCCATGGATGATCATGAGCGGTCGATCGAGTTGCGGCGCGTCGGCGATGATGCTGTTACGTTCGTACACGGCCGGGTCGAGGCCGAGGTAACGCTCGGTGTAATGCGTGTCGTACAGCGTCCAGTCGGTCGGAGGTGCACCCGCGCAGGCCGCAGCGAACGTTTCCGGCGCTTCCAACACGGCGAGCGCGGAAAGGAATCCGCCATACGACCAGCCGATCATGGCAACGCGATTGAGGTCGGGTTGCGGGATGGTGGTTTCCGAGGATTTCTTGTTTTCTTGCGCAGCCAGTATTGCCAACGCTTCCGGCAGCGCACGTACGGCGTCTACTTGGTCTTCGAGCGTCACGGATTTCATGGTTTCGTAGATGGCACGGTCCCATTTCGGCCCGCGTCCGGTGGTGCCGCGTCCGTCGGCGGTGACCACGATGTAGCCTTGGTCGGCCCACCATTGCGCATCCCAGTAGAAGGATTGGCTTTCGACGACTTGCTGGAATCCTGGACCTCCGTAAGGCTTCATAAGTACCGGCAGGGTGGTTGCGTGCGCGTATTCGCTGCCGGCTGAAGGCATCACGATCGCCGTGTACAGCCCGCGTTCGCCGAGTCGGGTGAAGTGTACGTTCGGCGTGAATCCGGGGGTTTCGGCATGGTTTTCGATTGGTGCGACCACCATTGACGCCACGTCCGTACCATTTTCGTCGGTTGTGGCGATGTTCATGCAATGCTGCATTTGCACGGTTGCGTCGTCCATGCCCCGTCCGGTCACCACGCAGCCGTTGCCGGCGCGAGACATGCTCCACTGGCCGGGCGCGTAGGTGAGGGGTTCCCATGTGCCGTCATAGCGGATCGACACCACGTCGAAGCTGCGGGCGTCATGGTCGGCGGCATTCGACTGCCA
>ERZ809807.356-NODE-356-length-13945-cov-5.66004_pt1 | contig 13945 bp, 8 predicted proteins | sample MGYA00520348_ERZ809807 | MGnify/ENA primary metagenome ERZ809807 (study PRJEB31588, sample SAMN03398861) | human gut metagenome | study: EMG produced TPA metagenomics assembly of the PRJNA231909 data set (A prospective, longitudinal analysis of the...
CAGACGTGTGCTCTTCCGATCTGTCGAAACGATAGCCTTCGATGCTCATGGCCGCGCGGGTCTTGTTGCCCAGGTCGATCATGCCTTGTGCCATGCGGTCGAGCTGTGCCGGCTGGATGCGACCGTCGCGTGCCGCGTAGACGATCTGGTCGTCGGTGTAGCTTGGCGGCATTTCGAGGTTGAGGCCCGCGTTGAGGGAGGCCACGCGATCATGGTCGGCACCCCAGTCACTCATAACGATGCCTTCGAAACCCCATTCGTCGCGCAGCACGTCGGTGAGCAGCCAGTGATCCTGGGCGGCATGCACGCCGTTGATGCAGTTGTATGCGCACATGATGGTCCACGGCTGGGCCTCCTTGACGATGTGCTCGAATGCCGGGAAGTAGATTTCGCGCAGCGCACGCTGGGAGATGTTGGCGCTGATGCGCAGACGGTCGGTTTCCTGGTTGTTGGCGGCGAAGTGCTTGAGCGAAGTGCCCACGCCCTTGGATTGCACGCCGGCGACGATGCCGATGGCTTCATGACCCGCCAGGTACGGGTCTTCGGACCAGTATTCGAAGCAACGGCCGCCAAGCGGGTTGCGCTTGATATTCACGCCCGGGCCGAGGATTACGGCGACCTTCTCCTGAATGCACTCTTCGGCCATGGCTTCGCCAACCTGGTGGATGAGTTCCGGATTCCAGGAGCTGGACAGACCAGCCGCCGGCGGGAAGCAGGTGGCAGGCACGCAGTTGTTCAGGTCGACTTCGCCGGTGGTGGCCGAGTTGGACTTGCGCAGGCCGTGGGGGCCATCGGTGATCATATAGCCGGGAATGCCCTTGGCTTCAACACCCTGCAGATGCCAAGCGTCGCCGCCGGAAGTCAGGGATGCCTTCTCTTCAAGCGTCAGATCATTGATGGAAGGATAGGTTTTTTCGCTCATACGTTCCTCTTTCGCATCGTTTTCTTGAGTTCGTATCGGTTAACCGATCTGCATGAGACCTCAACCCCGAAATCTCTACTAACCGGTTGGTAGGTACTTTATCAAAACCAACACCGCAACACGCCAATCTTCTTTGAAAAATCAATTAACCGACCGTAAAGTAACTGCAGTATTTACAACTTGAGAGAAATGACGATTCATAAGCATTGCAGCGCACATGAATCGCCATCAATGAAGGGCAAGAGAGGGAATCATCATGGCCAACGAAGAAGTCGACCGAAGGGCGGAGATTCTCAACGCGGCCGTCGAACTGTTTGGGACGCTCGGCTATTACGGCACTTCCCTGCAGAAAATCGCCGATCGCGTAGGACTCACCAAGGCTGGCGTACTGCATTATGTCGGCAGTAAGGAAGGACTGCTCACAGCAGCGCTGGACGAAGTCTACGATTCCGAAACGGAAGACATTCTTACCGACATGGTACGTGAGCCACGACCGTTGATCGCCGACATGTGGCGTAGAATCGTGGCGGTGAACGCACGCAGACCGCTTCAGGTGCACATGTTTTCCACGTTGAGTGCCGAAGCGATCGACCCGAACCACCCTGCACACGAGTACTTCGCCAATCGTGAGCTGCATAATGCCGATACCGCGCTCAATATCCGTTGGTGCACGCCCGAAGGCGTTGATACGCGTCGGCTGCTTAATGCGGGATTCGCCATGATGGATGGCGTGCAGCTGCGTTGGCTGCGCACGCCCGGCCAAGATCTGAACGCCATGTGGGCGGAATGCGAAGACACCCTGTTCCCCCTGCCCATGTGGGAGGGCTACCGCTAAGCCTCTGCCCCGGCACTGCATTACTGTATGGATGCAGACGTAGAAGGAGGCATGTATGCGGATTTTGCTGGCACCGGACTCGTTCAAGGAGGCCGCTTCGGCTGAAGCAATCGCACAGGCGATGGCTCGCGGCATTAAGCGCGGCGACCCGCAGGCCGAATGCCGGCTTTTGCCGCTTTCCGACGGTGGCGAAGGATTGACGCACGCCTTGGTTCATGCCACCGGCGGCACGTTGCATGATGTTGAGACGGTTGATGCGGTCGGTCGCCCGATTATTGCGCAGTTCGGGTTTCTTGGCAATAAGCACACTTCCTGTACCGCCGTGGTCGAATTGGCTTCGGCAAGCGGACTTGAACGGGTCTCCCCTGCCGACCGCAATGCGTTGGTTGCTTCCACGTTCGGTACCGGCTTACTGATTCGTGCTGCGATTGACGCTGGCGCAGATCGCATTGTGCTCGGCTTGGGAGGTAGCGCCACCACGGATGGCGGTACCGGATTGGCTCACGCATTTGGATTTCGTTTTCTCGATGCGCATGATTCCGACATTCCGCTTGGTGGCGGCGCTCTTGTTGATTTGGCAAGGATTGACGATTCAAGAGTTTCCGATTCCATCAAAAATGTTCCGATTGTTCTCGCTTGCGACGTCACCAATCCTTTGACCGGCCCGGAAGGTGCCGCCCATGTGTTCGCCCCGCAAAAAGGCGCGACCGCAACACAGGTCGAGCTTCTCGATCAGGGGCTTGCGAATCTCGCGCGCGCGATCATGCAATATAACGGCCGCGATATCGAGCACACTCCGGGAGCGGGCGCTGCGGGAGGTACCGGAGGTGGCATGCTTGGCCTGTTCAACGCAACAGTGAAGCCGGGAATCGAACTCGTGCTTAATCTTGCACATGGCCGTGAAGCGTGCGCTTGGGCTGACGTCGTCATCACCGGAGAAGGTTCTATCGACAGTCAAACGCCATACGGCAAAGTGCCAAGCGGCATTGCAAAATTGGCGCAATCGCAAGGAAAACCAACCATTGCCATCGGCGGAACGGTAACCCGTGACCCACACACCGTCGAAGCGCTGAACAAAGCCGGCATTATCGCAACATTCGGCATTGCGCCCGGGCCAGCAGATCTTACAACGTTGATCGCCAACACGGAACGCAATGTCGAAATCACCTGTGCCGCAATCGCCAGCACATTGCGCATCACCGCAGCTACTTCACCCTGCGAATCAGCATGATGAACACCGCACCCAGCAGCACCGCGACCACAGCGATCGGGAACAGCGCCGCATAACTGCCAGTGGCAAGCACAATCGCACCGACAACCACAGGCGCAAGCACCTGACCAACGGTGTTGGCAAGATTCAGAATGCCCAGATCCTTACCAGCTTCTTCCTGACTTGGCAACACATCGACGTTCAACGCCTGATCGACGGCAATGTAAATGCCATAACCAGCACCGCCGATGCCTGCAAACAGCATCATGCCCAAAGCATTCGGCATGAAACACGGAATGGCCACACCAATCGCGATAATCACCGAACCGATCGCCACGATGACCTTGCGGCGCTGCAGACGGTCCGACAGCGGACCCGACACCATGGACGTGACGATCAGCACAACCATGGAAATCACCGACATGGTGGAAATCGTCGCCGCGGAATCCTTTACGCTCAACCCGCAGTATTTCTGCAGAATATACAGCTGATAGCCGGAAATCATGTTCCAACCCAAGATAAGCAGCAATCTGCCCATCAATGCCAAGTAAAAATCTCGGCAATTCTTGGTAGGAGGAATGAACGAACGCAGCAACTGCTTGACGTCGAGCTTTGCGGTGGCATCCGAAGACTCGACGGAAGCCACAGAAGCAGCCGAGGAGCGTTCGCGCGGCCAGATCAGCACGGTCACGATACCGGTGACTGCGAACAGTGCCGCACCGATCGCAAATCCGGTGCCCATGTTTTCAATGAATTTCGATCCGAGGAACGTTCCGGCGGATGATCCGACGATCTGCGCACCACCATAGAATGCGGAGAACGTACCACGCACGTTTTCCGGAATGCGGTCGGACAGCACTGCCACAGCCGGAGCGATCATCATGTTGACGCCGACCTGCACAATGCACCATCCGGCCACAATACCCACCAACTGCGCACTGGAGAAGGCGAGCACATAGCCGGCTGCCGTAATCAGACCACCTGCCACAATCCATGGCGTGCGCTTGCCGAAACGCGAGCGCGTGATGTCGCTTAACGCACCGAAAATCACGTTGGAGAACAGTGCGAATACGCAGCCTACGGAATTCATGGTGCCGAGAATCACTTCGGGCACGCCTATGTTCAGTTCGGTGAATCGTTGCGGCAGCAGCACGGCCGATCCGGAAGTGCCTGCGACCATCCAAATCAGCGAGAAGAGCACGAAGCCGACGCCGAATCGCCATTTTTCGGTGGATGTCAGTTTGCGGCCGCTGTCAGGTGCGATATCACTCAATACTGCGGTGCTTGGCTCGCGTGATGCGTTTGCTGTCATGATTCCCCCTTTGGAAGCATGTTCTTTTTGAAATATTGAAATGATTTGAAATATACGATGAAGAAAGCTTTTTTCATTTTTGGTATGATCGCAGTCCTGCCGACGCCGACTTTTATTTGGCTTCAGCTTCGGCAGGACTTTCGTTCATATGATTTCACACGATTCCGTACGATTACAGCGCCATCTGCAGATGATGCGTTCCCGCAACAAGATCGACGCGCTCATGGTCGACGATATCCACGAATGCCGTGGTTCCGGCAGGTACCGCAACCGTCAGATCAAGCACATTGTCGTTGACTTCCCATTGCACTTCCGCCTTGCCATATGGGGTGATGTGAGAGGTTTCGGCATGGGTGAGATCTCCCCCGATCACCGGAGCGATACGGAACCGCTTCCAGCCGGGTTCAACGGCTTCAAGGCCGCCGATATGCGCATGCATCCATTCCGCCACCGATCCGAGCGCGTAATGGTTGAACGAGGTCATGCCGCCGGGGTTCAGCGAACCATCGGCCCGCATGGAATCCCAACGTTCCCACGTGGTGGTGGCCCCCATAACCACTTGGTAAAGCCAGCTTGGGCATTCGGTGGAGGTAAGCAGCGCGTAGGCCTCGTCGTTATGGCCGGTCATGGTCAACGCCGGAAGCACGAATGGCGTGCCGGCGAATCCGGTGCTTACCTTGCCGCCGGATTCGCGCACCAGGCAGGCGAGTCGATTGCCGGCCTTCACGCGGCGCACCGGTTCGCCGTCAAGCAGTCCGAAGGCGATGGCGAGCGCGTAGGCGCACTGGGTGTCGGATGTCATGGTGCCGTCAAGGTTGGTGAAACGCTGCAGGAATCCATCAATCACACGGTCACGCAGGGCGGCGAATCGAGTTTCATCATCGGTTTTGCCGAGAATATGCGCGATATGCGTGCCTTGCATGCAGCTGCGTGCGTAGAACGCGGTGGCGACCAGTTCCTTTTCGGTCATGGCCTGCGTAGGATCTTCCGGAGGCGCGGTCGGATCAAGCCAATCGCCAAGCTGCCCGAGCGGATAGTCCGGCTTGCGATCCCATACGCCATCGGGCGAAAGGTACCCTGCCACTTCATCGATCCAATCACGGATCAGATCGTAGGAATCGGCGAGCACCTGCACGTCCCCGCTTTCCATGTACAGCGTCCACGGCACTTCCACCGCCGAATCGCCCCACGTGGAGATGGCTTGTGGATGCGCCCATACGCCCAACGGCACGAACGGCACGTAGAACGGCACAGTGCCCCACTTGACCTGGTCGGCACGCACGTCTTTCAGCCAGCTTTTCAGGAACCCGTATACGTCATACAAATAAGCCGCGGTAGGCACGAACAGGCAGATGTCTCCCGTCCAACCCATGCGTTCGTCGCGTTGCGGGCAGTCGGTTGGAATGGACACGAAGTTGGAACGCATCGACCATACGGCGTTCTCGTGCAAACGGTTGAGCAGCGGATTCGATGTGGTCAGTTCGCCGGTGCGTTCCATCACGGAATGGTAGACGCGGCAATCCATGTCGGCTGCGGTCAGTTCTCCTGCGAAACCTTCGATCTGTGCATAGCGGAAGCCGTGCATCGCGAATCGTGGCTCCCACCAAGCGTCGGAACCGTTGGAAGTGTACACATCGCACTGCTGGCCTCTGCGCAAGGTTCGCGTGGCGATGGATCCGTCCGGTTCCAACACTTCCACATGACGTAACGTCACGCTTTGTTCTGCTTCAAGATCGCGCATGTGCAGGCGGATGCGCTGCGAACAGTTCTGTCCGAAGTCAACCAGCCATATGCCACGACCATCTTCCGTGTTGCCGATGCGTTCGACGCTGACCGGCTCATGCGATTCATGCGCGCGCACCGGCGATGTTTCAGGATTTTCAATACGTGCCGGGTCATACATGACTTCCGCGACCGGCTGCCAGGAGCTGTCGTCGAATCCTGGTTTCGACCATCCCGGCTGTTCCAGTCGAGCGTCATATCGTTCGCCTTCGCACAGATCCGAGCAGACGATCGGTCCGAGCGTCGCCTTCCATTGGCGGTCCCATGCGTTGGAATATATGTTCTGCATACTGCCGTCGGCATATTCGACCTCAAGTTGCGCGAATACGGCAATACGATCGCCATAGAAGTTGGAGTAACCGCCATCGAAGCCGAGGCGTCCGCGGTACCATCCGTCACCGAGCCAGAATCCCAATGCGTTGGCACCGGACTGCAGTTCGTCGGTCACATCGTAGGTGAAGCATTCCACGCGCTGGTTGTAGTTGCTCCAGCCTGGTACGAGCGCGTCATTGCCGACTTTGACGCCGTTGATTTCGGCTTCCACAAGACCGAGTGCGCTTAGATATAGGCGTGCGCGTTTGGGTTGTTCCTTCAGTTCGACTTCGGTGCGCACTAATGGCAGGTGACGATGGTCAGTTTCGGATTCGCTCCACGATGGTCCGACGAAATCGGCGACATGCTCATGTTCTTCCAATAGTCCGACTTCGAAATGCAGGGTTGCGCTCGGTTTGCCCAATGGCTGGTGACTTGCCGAAACGGCCTGCATGGTGGCGAACACTTCTTCGCGTGAGGCGAGCGGCGCGAACTGCCATGGAATAAGCACGGAAGTGTCAGTGGGCAGGTAGGTGCGTTCTTCCACAGGTTGCCCGCCGGGAACACGTCGTGTCACTTTGAGCAGGATCTGCGCGTCGATTGGCAGCATGCCGGAGCACACCCACGTCATGCGTGGGGCTGCGGTGGCGATGCCGAGCGCATCTCCCGGGTAGTGTTCCACGGTGAAGCTGATGATGTCAAGATCCGAAGCCAGCGTACTGGGCACAATCTGCGGATCAGTAATGGCCATGATGACCCCTTTGTCTACAAAAATAATAGATCACTTGTTTGTGATGGTGGGAAGCCAAAGTCCGAGCCATGCCGCAAGGAGAGAGAAACGAACGGCGACGATGGCTGGGACTTTGGCTGGCAATCGCAAGGTATTGCATAACTGACTTGCGATTGGAGATATTGAGTTGTTATGTGATTGCTGTTGCTAATCAGGCTGCGATCTTGTGTGCCTGACGTTCTTCGTCGGTGCCGTACTTCTTCTGAGCACGGATCATGATGGTACCGGCGATGCCTTCGATGATTACGATGCCGAAGAAGCACCACATAGTGGTCTGAATGGTTTCAGGAAGCACCAGAGCCGGGGTGATGAGCGCGAACAGGCCACAGCACAGGCGGGAGAAGCCGTTGATGAAGCCCTGGATGGAGGCGCGAATCTCGATCGGGAAGGATTCCTGGGTCCACACCTTGTACAGTGCTTCGCCTGCCAGCGGGGATCCGAGGTTCATGAAAGCTGTCGCGCCGACGATGACCCATAGGTTCGCACCGCCCATGGCCATGGCGGCCATGGCGATCAGCGAGATCACGATGCCTGCGAAGAACGCCTTGTTACGATATTTGCCGCCTGCGATGGACGCGAACACGATGTTGAGCACGAGCGTCACGAAGTTGAGGATGATGCCCAAGCCGGTGGCCAGGGACTGGGCGGCTCCGGCCTTGGAGAACATGTAGGTCTGGAACTGGCCCCACGTGTTGGCCAGCAGGTTCCAGCCGACGTAGAAGATCACGATGGCAAGGAAGTAGGTGAGCAGCACCTTCTTGTCGGCGCCGAACAGCACCTTGGTCACGGAAACCTTGCCGTTGCCTACAGCAGCCGGACGTGCGGCGTCACGAACGTCGGCAGCTTCATGGAAGCGGCGGAAGGTCGGAGAAAGCAGTCGCCACAGCCATGCGGTCACAGCGAATACTGTGAGGATGGCGAACACCACACGACCACCGGTGGCACCCTGCATGGCGGAAACCAGGAACGCGCAAATGAAGGAGATGAACACACCCACCTGCCAGAACACCTGGGTGGTGGAGACGAGCTGTGCGGCGGTGGCCTCGTCTGGAGCATCATGGGAGACGATGGTCATGGAAACCGGCAGATCCGCGCCGGAAGCCAAACCTGCAATGATCAGGCCGATCAGCAGTACGGTGAAGTTCGGGGCGAACACGCAGATGGCGGCACCGATGGCGTAGAACAGGTTGATCCAGTTGAAAAACAGCACGCGGCCGATCTTGTCGGCCAAGCGGCCTCCGAACAGCGAGCCGAAGGCGATGGCGAAGGTCAGAATACCGGAAAGCAGGCCGACCTGCGTGGTATCGAGTCCAAGGCCTTCCTGCCAGACCACAATGGTTGCCGACAGACCGACGATGATGCCGGATCCCAGCATCGATCCGATGCCTGCGGCGAAGGCGAGCGGCATGTATTCGCCCAATCCTTTGCCCTTCTTGGTTGAAGTATTCATTGCTCTTTCCTTACTTTTTCATACTTGCATGCGTTTTTTCACACAAGTATGTCCTTCTTTTTTTCAAATGGTTTTCACTGCGTTTTCAAATTGCCGAGGCATCTCCTTTGATCTGTCCAGCATTCAGAAAACACTGCGATTCCATTGTTTTATACACCAGAACATCCTGCCGTCCTCAGCAGCACCTCCAGTGATGTTGTAGTTGAAATACTACATTCGTTTTTGAAAATTTCAAAATCGTCGCGCGTTTTTCAATATACAATTTCAAAAGAGAGCGCGTAGACTATTGATACATCAAGGAATAACCGGTTTATGTACGAACAGGAGCAATCTCATGCCAGCATCAAAACGTGTGGGCGTTTCCGACATCGCCAAACATGCCGGCGTCTCCATCGGCACCGTATCCAACTATCTCAACTACCCCGAACGCGTATCGGACACCTTAAAAGAGAAAATCGGCGCAAGCATCAAAGAACTGGGCTACACCCCCCGCAGAAACACGCTTCTCCCCCAGCGAGAGAACGCCGGACCGCGCCTCATCGGCTATATCATGACCGATATCGAACATTCCCTGTTCACCTTCATCCATGAAGGAGCGCAGGAGGTCTGCGAAGAAAACGACCTGCAGCTTATCGCCTTGAACGCATCATCCGACGCGCAACGGCAAAACGAACTGGTGAAAACACTCATCGACATGAACGTGGCCGGAATTCTGCTCAGCACCATATCCGACTCCCCCGAAGACGTGGCCGCGGCACGAGCGGCCAACATTCCCATCATCCTGCTCGACCATACCAATCCCCGTCACGCCGATCAGGTGTGCTGCGTGCTTGAAAACAATATGGCGGCCGGGCAGATCGCAGCCGATGAACTCATTCGCATCGGATGCAGCCGCATCGCGTTCGCCGCACACTCATTCGACTATGAATCCGTACAAGATCGGCAGATGGGCGTCGAAAAAACCATTGCGCGCACGCATGGAAGCACGCAATTGGAACTCATCAATTCCAAAGGTCTGATGTTTGAAGACGGTTACCAGCTCGGCCTGGACATCATCGACACAATGAAGCGTAGCGGCCTGGACGCCATTCCAGACGGCATCATCACCGTCTCGGACGCGCTTGCCGCCGGCGTGCTGTCGGCATTCCATGACCATAACGGCCCACGGGTTCCAGAAGATGTTTGCGTCATCGGCATGGAGGGGGCACGGTTGGAGACCAAATGCCCCATGTCGCTGACCGTAGTGAACGCGCCCGCTATCGACATGGGGCGCAAGGCCATGGCGCAGATGCTCGACTACATCGACAATCCCGCCGCACACGTGCACAGCACCACGCTTATCGAGCCGACTCTAATCCGACGCGAATCCACACGCGCATAATCGCATGCGGAACACTGTTAGCACAGCCCAACTCGACGCAATACAACGGCAAGGTGGGTCTCCTTACCTGGCGAAACCCACCCTTACTACTATTCTGCAGCGTTTGAAAATTTCAAACCATCAGACTGCGGCACGGGACTTGTCTTGCAAGTCACCGAATACCGGTGTGGCCGAACCAAGCCAGTCGCGCTGTTCCTCATTGCCCATGGCATCACCTCCTACCGCCATTCATCGTCGAAGCGGCATATCATTCAGGCTCCGCATCCTCACGGAGCAACCTCACGGAATGATAGACTTTTTGCCCCGAGGGCAAGGTCAACACGAACAGTGAAGCCCACGACAAGGAGACAATACGTGGCCGGCGATGATGACGAGCTGCTGACGATTGGCGAAGTGGCCAAATTGGACGGCATCACCGCCAAGGCGTTGCGCTATTACGATGCGCATAACATCTTGAAACCAGCCGCGGTAGACCCGGCTACCGGCTACCAGCTACCGGCTACCGGCTACCGGCTACCGGCTACCGATACTACACCCCCGATCAAATGCTTGACGTCGATGTGATGCGTATCTGCATCGCCGCCGGCGTGCCATTGGATTCGTTGGAGAAATTCCGTTTCGAAGACGGTTCGCTTGATTGGCGAGCGTTACTTGCCGCAGCGCAGTCGCAGGTGGATGAGCGCATTCAGCAATTACGACGATTGCAGACGTCAATCACCGATTATTCCGGGGAATTGGTATGCAAGGCCTTCTCCCCCGAAGATGGGTTGGTGCGTGCCGATTTGCTGCCGACTTGGCTGGTTGCACAACCTTGCCTCTACGGTAATGTTTGCGATATAAAACGATATTTACGCACAATGACGTCGTTGCGTACCTTGATTCGCGATGCGCAGGCACCGCATTTGCTGCGCAGAGGCATACTGTTGGATTTGGTGGAATGCAAGGCGTTCGCTTTTCAACAGTTCGCGCCAACGCAGCGCATGCTTGATATTTTCCATTCCGGCGATCGTTCGCAAGTAACCTACGATTACCACTTTCCCACTGGAACCGTTGTTATCAATCCTCCCGGAGGTCCTGCGGAAAGTCGCGTAATCGAGCGTGAATCGTTGGCGCAATGCTTTGAGGATGGCATGGCGTTGGCTGAATCGCTCGACGCTGAGGATTGGCCGCATGTCACCATGACTGAGATTTGGGGCAGTCATGCCCCAAATGGTTCGGCTTGCAGGCTACTCCTGAGCACGCTTCACCGAGAAGCGGAACATGAGCAACGCCAGAATCTCACCGCATACGGCCATGCCGAAGAACACCCACATGCTGGTGGAGAAGCCAGCCACATAAGCGTCAGCCTGCTGCATGCCGGCATTCACGTTGGCGGCCGAGAATTCGGAAATCAACGTGGATGCCACAGCCGTGCCGATGGCGCCTGCGAGCTGCTGCATGGTATTCATCACCGCGGAACCGTCGGCGTTCATGGAAGACGGCAACTGGTTCAACGCATGCGTCTGATCGGGCACCAGCACGAATCCGGAAGCGGCCATGAACAGCGCGTATGCCACGGCAATGGCTCCTTCGTGCGAGCCGCCAAGCATCATCGCCACATCCATCACCGCCACGCCAACAAAACCGCAGGCGATGAACTTCGGCGGGAAATGCTCTTTCAACGCGCCGCCGATCAGTGGAGCCGACACCGCGCCAATCACAGCGCCCGGCAGCAAAATCAAAGCGGCCGCCATCGACGTATGCCCCAATCCTCGCTGCAGCAGAATCGGCAGCAAGAAGTTCACACCAAGCACACCGCCGGAAGACATGAGCAGAATCACCATGCCGAGCGTGAATCCCGAATATGCAAACGTACGCACTTCCACCAACGGATGAGCCATACGCAACTGCAATACGGCGAACACCGCCAACACCACAATGGCACCGATAAGCACACTCCAGAATCGCCAATCGCCATTCCATTGCGCGAAGAAACTGGCCGCAACAATAATGCCGGCCAAGCCAACAGCCACCAACAGCAGTGATGGCACCGACAGATAGCCCTTCTCACCGTGACGGATGTCAGGCACGGTAGCCGCGCCAAGCACGAACGAAATCACCAGGAACGGAATCATGGCATAGAAAATCCAATGCCAGTTCAGGAATTCCATCACCAATCCGCCGAACACCGGCCCGATGGCCGGAGCCGCGCACGTCACCAAACTCACCAACCCAAGCATCATGCCGCGCTTGTGGAATGGAGCCTTGTCGAGAATGATGTTGGTCAGCAGCGGCAGGGAAACACCCGTGCCGAGCGCCATGATCAGTCGTGCGGCAAGCAGCATCGGAAAGTTCAATGCGAGCGCGCCGACGAGCGTTCCCACGGAAAACAGCGCGATGGCCATAACAAACAACGCTTTGGTCGGGAATTTGCGCACCATGAACGGTGACGTCGGAATGGCCACGGAAAGCAACAGCAGATACCCGGTGGTCAGCCATTGCACCGCGTCGGCGGAAATCGCAAACTCTTCCATCAACGCCGAATATGCGATGTTCAGCGAAGTTTCCGACAGAATGCCGAGGAAGGTGAGAATGGCGAGCGTCACCACCACGATGGTGAGTTTGCCTTCGCTCATACACTTGTCGTTGATTGCGCCGCTTTGTACGCCGTTGGTGGCGGAAACCGTGCCGTTTTCGGCATGTTCGATGGGTATGTCTGATGGTGCGTTCCTCTTATCCGTAGACACTCTGCTCCTTCGATAGAAAGGTTGTGTAATAGTTTTTGCTTCGAAATTGTCGACGATATTCGCATGCCGGCGCGGCTACAGTTTGCGCCGGCACACACCACACATTACGTAAGGCAGAACATTATGTAAGGCAGAAATGTTACGTGAAATTGCATGAGCCGCCTACGATCAGCATTTCGTAGGCGGCTCATATCAGTCTGGCGTGTCGATTATCGAGTTCTGCGACACGGTTTATTTTGGTTGCTTATGCGACGGTGAAGGTGGTGCGCTTCAGGTCTTCGCGACGGCTGGAGTGACCGATAAGCACTTCGAATTCGCCCGGCTCAACGATTCGGTTAGCTTCAGAATCGACGATGGTGCAATCGGAAACCGGAATATCGAAGGCAACGGTCTCGCTTTCGCCCGGTTCGAGTTCCACACGCTGGAATGCTTTGAGTTCACGATCCGTCCAGCTATAGGAGGTCACGATGTCGCCGATGTAGAGCTGCACTACTTCCGTGCCCTTGCGATCGCCCGTATTGGTGAGGGTGATTTCGGCATGCACGGTGTCGGTTTCGCCGAATGCGCCGGATTCCGGAACGTTGGTGACCGTCGGTTCGCCGTATTCGAACGTGGTGTAGCTCAGACCTTCGCCGAATGCGAATGCCGGATCCTGTGTGAGGTCGGCGTAGCGGTTGCCGTGCTGGCCACGAATCTGGTTGTAGTAGACCGGCAGCTGGCCTGCGTGACGCGGGAAGGTGATCGGCAGTCGTCCGCTCGGCTCGGTTTCGCCGAGGATGATTTCGGCGATGGCCTGACCGCCCTTCATGCCCGGGCTTGGAGCCCACAGCAGAGCCGAAGTGCCTTCGGCCGGTGTTTCGTCAACAATCACACCGTTGGTACCGATCACGGATGCCGGCAGCACCTGCGGCTTGGAGCTGACGAGCACCACCACGAACGGCTTGCCGGTTTCGCGAGCCACGTTCGACAGCGCGTCGATCAGTGCATTCTGGCCGCCGAGCAGTTCAAGCGTAGCGGTGGAGCAGCCTTCACCAATGGCTTGAATCACATCACCCACCACGGCCACGATCAGGTCGCTTTGGCGAGCGTTTTCCACGGCTTCATCGAGCAGTGCGCGGTCGAGCTTGGCGGAAACGCCGATCTTCGGGCGAGGCTGGCCATCCGGGTAGAACTCGCCTTCCGGATCAGGCACCAAATCCACGATATTGGCAGATCGGAAGAGCAC
>ERZ809807.376-NODE-376-length-13450-cov-12.9311_pt1 | contig 13450 bp, 12 predicted proteins | sample MGYA00520348_ERZ809807 | MGnify/ENA primary metagenome ERZ809807 (study PRJEB31588, sample SAMN03398861) | human gut metagenome | study: EMG produced TPA metagenomics assembly of the PRJNA231909 data set (A prospective, longitudinal analysis of the...
GGCTGGAGCAGCTGGAAGAAACCAAGCGTGAGCTTGAAGCCCGCATTGCGGAAGAGAAGCTGGCAAAGCCCAAGGTCACGGAGGAGTTCATCCGGTTCTGGCTGCTGCGGTTCCGTAAACTGGACATGAGCCTGAAAGACCAGCGGCAGGCGCTGGTGGATACCTTCATCAATGCGATTTATCTGTACGATGATAAGGTTTTGATAACCTTCAACTATAAAGAAGGAACACAGACCGTGACTTTTGGAGAAGCGGCAGAAGCCGCATCAAAGGGAAATGGTTCGGATTTGGATTGCATTCCTGCACCACAAGGAAGACAGCTTTTGGTAGCTGTCTTTTTTGCTTTATATGACATTTTCCCTTTAGCTATAACAGCGGATAAGAGGACTTGGACAGCACGGCCCCACCGCAGGCGGGGCAACAAAAGCCCCAGTGGGGCTTTTGTTAGTGCGCGGTTCCCAACCCGTAGGAATGTCTCCCGGGAGGACTGCCGCTAAAATAGAAAATCCGAACCTTTTCTCGATAAGAGAAAGGTTCGGATTATTTGTTTTGCTCTATTGGCGTAGGACTTGCCTCGGATACGGCTTACGCAAGACTTTCGATGATCTCTGCGCTTTTTTCAATGCCGATAACCCCGCTGTCCAGTGCAATATGATAGTTGGCGGCATTGCCCCATTTCATATCGGTATAGAAGCGGTAATAAGCAGCGCGGCGCTTATCCTTCTCCTTCAGACGGGCCTCGGGAGATTTCTCACGCTCGCCGTAGACCCGCACGATGCGGTCAGCCCGGAACTTCAGGTCGGCGTGGACAAAGACTTTCAGGCAGTCGGTGCGGTCCTGCAGGATGAAGTCGGCGCAGCGTCCTACGATGACGCAGGGCTCTTTTTCCGCCAGCTCCCGGATGATCCGGTATTGCAGCTTCCAGAGCAGGTCCTCGTTGGTGGGGCCGAAGCTGCGGTCGGTGAAGGCGGAGGCGAGGAAGCCGCCGGGAGTGTACTCTCCGGTCTCCTTGATGTAGCTCTCGTCAAAGCCGCTTTCGACAGCCAGTTTCTGGATCAGTTCGGCGTCATAGCACTGGATGCCCAGATGCTCTGCTACCAGTTTGCCGATGGTTCTGCCGCCGCTGCCAAACTCGCGGCTGATGGTGATGATGCGTTTTTCCATTAGACTTCTCCTTTCGTGCTCAGTTCACGGTAGGTCTTGAGGATGAGATAGCCAGCGATCAGGAAGGTGAGAATATCCGATATGGGCATGGAGTACAGCACGCCGTCCAGCCCGAAGAACCGGGGCAGCAGCAGGGCAAAGCCCACGCCGAACACCACCTCACGCACCATGGACAGGGCGGTGGATTCCGCCGCCTTGCCCATGGCCTGCAAAAAGATGAAGCAGGCCTTGTTGACACAGGCCAGAATGATCATGCACAGGTAGATGCGGAAGGAGCGCACTGCAAAATCCGTGTAGTAGACGCTCTCGTTGGCGGCACCGAACAGGGCAATCAGCTGACGCGGGAAGCCCTCCACCAGCACCAGCGCAACGGCACCCACCGCGGCCTCTGCCAGCAGCAGTTTCGTGAACAGCTCCTTTACGCGGGTGGGCTTTTTGGCACCCATGTTGAAGCCCACCACGGGGATGCAACCAGCCGCCATGCCCACCACGATGGAGATGACGATCTGGAAGAACTTCATCACGATGCCCACCACCGCCATGGGGATCTGGGCGTACTGCTCCTGCCCGAACACGGCATCCAGTGCGCCGTATTTGCGGATCATGTTGTTGATGGCTGCCATTGCCGCCACAAGGCTGATCTGGGACAGAAAGCTGGTGATGCCAAGGGTCAGGGTGCGGCCGCAGATGGAGCCCTTCAGCCGGTAGTCACCCTTTTCAGGACGAATGATCTTCATGTGCAGCAGATACCACACTGCCAGCGCTGCCGTGACCAGCTGACCGATGACGGTAGCCACCGCTGCGCCCATCATGCCCCAGCGGAAACCGAAAATGAAGATGGGGTCCAGAATGATGTTCAGCACCGCACCCGCAAGGGTGGACACCATGGCAAACCGAGGATTGCCATCCGCGCGGATGATGGGATTCATGGCCTGCCCGAACATATAAAAGGGCACGCCCAGTGTGATATAAAAGAAATACTCCTGCGAGTGGTGATAGGTCTCGGCGTTCACCGTTCCGCCGAACATGGCAAGAATGGTGTCCGCAAAAATCAGATAGAGCGCGGCCAGCACAATGCTGCTGACCAGACACATCACCACCGCATTGCCGACGCTCCGCTTTGCCTTGGGGACCTCGTTCTGCCCAAGGCTGATGCTGACGAAGGCGCAGCAGCCATCACCGATCATGACTGCGATTGCCAGCGCTACCACCGTCAGGGGGGAAAACGACCGTATTGGCGGCGTTGCCATAAGAGCCAAGATAGCTGGCGTTTGCAATAAAGATCTGGTCTACGATGTTATACAGTGCGCCGACCAACAGCGAAATAATGCACGGGATCGCGTATTTCTGCATCAGCTTGCCGATGCGCTCCGTGCCAAGGAATTGATTGGAACTTTCCATGGGATTCACCTTTACCTTTCCATTTTGGGGCAAACAAAAACAACGGGCAGCTCTCATGCAACCGGTTTTACGCATGAGTGCTACTCGTTGTACGAAATCATTATAGCCTGCCTGTCTGGAATTTGCAAAGGCAGTTTTGCACAAGAATTGTACTGGGCATTCTGCGCAGATTGCACGAGGCAAACTTTGTGGAAGATGCCCTGCGCCCGGTGACCCCGCCACAGCAGGCGGAAGCCGACCTTGCACGCATCAAAGCGGAGAAGCTGCCTATCCCGGCGGGGGTACAGACAGCGCTGGCAGAACATTATCAGGCGCTGCTCCACACCAACGATTTTTACCAATACCTGACCCTGTTCAAGGAGCTGGGGCAAAAGCAGGCCCAGCAGCAAAGCCGTGGCCGGAAGATCAACGCCATGGATACCTATTTCTACCAGATGGTAGAGCGCGCCCTGCGGGAAGAACTGGCGGTATCCCTTGGGGAATCGCAGCAGGAAGCCGGCAAACGGCTGCTGGGCGTTCTGAACTGAAGCTGCATGGTGATTTTTACCAATAAATGCAAGGGCTCTTTTTGTGAAGGATCTCCTTTGCATTTATTTTTTGCGTTTTTTATAATAAGAATAGGACGCTGCAATGCTGTAATTTGCAGCGATATATAAATCGGAGCAACTTTGTAGGAATCAACAAAGCAGGGCGGTTTGTTTCGTGAAACCTTCGTGAGAGTTTGCCACTTGAAACCCATCGATGCCTTATGATATAATCCCTCCAGCAGAACGCGCTGTGTGTGAACACGTAAGACCAGTTTCTTCACACGCAGGCGTTCTCTTTTTATTTTCAAAAGTTAGTTCGCACTAATCTTGAGGAGGGCTTTTCATTCGTAATCATCGTTCCACCGTTTTTCTCGGCGTTCTGCTGATGATTCTTTCGGTTTGTTCTTTGTTTGTCGGGGTGCTGGACATCCGGCCTTCCGACCTGCTTACAGGCAGCGTGAAAACATGGGAGATCTTTCTGATCTCCCGCCTGCCGCGTCTGCTTGCCATCCTCTGCACAGGCATTGGCATGAGCGTGGCGGGGCTTATCATGCAGCAGCTCTGCATGAACAAGTTTGTTTCGCCCACCACAGGCGCAACGATCTCTTCTGCGCAGTTTGGTATTCTGCTGGCTTTGCTGTTTGCACCGGGTTCTACCCTGTGGGGACGTGCTGCCTTTTCCTTCGTTTGTGCCGTTCTCGGTACATGGGTCTTTGTCTGGTTCATCCAGCGTATCCAGTTCAAGGACGTTGTCATGGTCCCGCTGGTCGGCATCATGTTCTCCAACATCGTAATGGGCGTTACCAATTATCTTGCCTACAAATATGAAATGACACAGGCTCTTTCCAGCTGGCTGGTCGGTCATTTTTCCACCGTCATTCGTGGGCGGTATGAGCTTGTCTGGCTGACGGTACCGCTGGTGGTGCTGGCATTTGTATTTGCCAACCACTTCAATATCGTGGGGATGGGAAAAGATTTTTCTCAGAACCTCGGCGTTCCGTATGATCTGGTGCTGTTTATGGGCCTGACCATTGCTGCCATGATCACCGCATCCGTTGTTGTTGTGGTCGGCTCGATCTCCTACATCGGCCTTATCGTACCCAATATCGTAGCAATGTTCAAGGGTGACCAGATCCGCGGAACGCTGGTGGATACCGCTCTGTTTGGCGCATTGTTCGTGCTGGTCTGCGATATGATCGGGCGGGTTGTGATCTACCCCTACGAGCTGCCCATCGAGCTGATCGTTGGCGTCATCGGCAGTATCCTGTTTGTCGGGCTGCTGCTGTATCGGCTTCGGCATGGGCGCAAGGCAGTCCGGCTGAGCAAAGCTGCCAAGAAAACCGGAGGTGCAGCATGAAAACGCACAAAAATCATCTGCGCCTGCTGATCCTTCTGCTTCTTGTTCTGCTGGCCTGCGCGGGCTATATGACAGTGGGGGTCCACTTTGAAAACCCAAAATTATTTGCCTACGCCATGCGCATCCGCACACCCAAGCTGATCGCCATGCTCATCACGGCATTTGCCATTGGAAGTGCTTCCATCGTGTTTCAGTCCATCATCAACAACACCATCGTCACGCCCTGCCTGTTGGGCATGGATCAGCTTTATTCGCTGATCCACACGGCGGTGTTCTTTGTGGCGGGTTCGGGCAGCTTTCTGGCGGTCAATGCCAACGCCGCCTTTGCGGTGGACCTCGCCATTATGGGCGCTGTTGCCACCGTGATCTACAGCTATCTGTTCCAGAAAACGAACCACAATGTTCTGTACGTTCTGCTTATCGGCACGGTGCTGACCTCGTTCTTTTCCAGCATCCAGACGACCTTGACCCGTGTGATGGACCCCAACGAGTACGACACGCTGCTGACGGATCTGGTCGCCAGCTTTTCCAATGTCAATTCGGCGATTCTGGTACTGTCCGTTGTGGTTCTTGCGCTGGTCGCCTTTGCCTTCCGGAAAGAGCTTGCGCTGCTGGACGTTCTGACACTGGGCAAAGATCAGGCCATCAATCTGGGCGTAGATTATGACCGCTGCATTCGCCGGCTGCTGCTGGGGGTCACACTGTACATTGCAACAGCCACCGCTATGGTCGGACCGCTGGCATTTCTGGGACTTATCATTGCCAACCTTTCCCGGCAATTCCTGCGCACTTACCGGCACAGCCAGCTCATTACCGGCTCTGTTTTGTTTGGTATGGTCGTTCTGATCGGCGGACAGCTTCTGGTGGAGCGGGTGTTCGTTTACTCGGTTCCGGTCAGCGTGTTCATCACCGTGGGCGGCGGCGTGTATTTCCTTTATCTGCTGCTCACCCAGAGAAAGGCATAACACCATGTTTGTAAAAGAGATCACCAAACGTTACGATGGCAAAGCCGTTGTCGATGGCGTGAGTTTTGAGATTCCGAAAGGCAAAGTCCTTTCCCTCATCGGCCCGAACGGCGCAGGAAAATCCACCGTGATGGGAATGTTGTCCCGCCTGATCGCACGGGACAGCGGTCTTGTGGATTTTGAGGGGACGGAGATCACGCGCTGGAAAAGCCGGGAGCTGAGCAAGCGGCTCGCCATCCTGACCCAAGCCAACAATGTCCAGATGAAGCTGACCGTCCGGGAGCTGGTTGCATTTGGCCGCTTTCCGTACTCCGGCGGACGGCTGACCCAAGAGGACAACGAGGTCATTGACCGTGCCATCGCCTACATGGAACTGGGCGATTTTGAGGAGCAGTTCATCGATGAACTGTCCGGCGGTCAGCGGCAGCGCGCCTATATTGCCATGGTCATTGCGCAGGATACCGAGTATATCCTGCTGGATGAACCGACCAACAATCTGGATATTTACCATGCAACCAACCTCATGCGCATCGTCCGCCGCCTGTGCGATGAGCTGGGCAAAACGGTGATCCTTGTTCTGCACGAGATCAACTATGCTGCGTTTTATTCCGACTACATCTGCGCCTTCGTGGATGGAAAAATCGCAAAGTTTGGCACCGTGCAGGAAGTGATCACCAAAGAAAACCTGTCCGATATCTACAAGGTAGACTTTGAGATCATGCAGATCGAAGGCAAGCCTTTGTCGATATATTATTGATTTCAGTACTTTTTAAAAGGAGCATTCTTATGAAGAAAATTTCTCGTCGTTCGTTTCTGACCGCTATGGCCGCTGTGAGTGCAGCGGGTGTTCTTACCGCCTGCGGCGCTTCCTCCTCCACGGCAAGCTCCGTGGCATCCTCTGTGGCTGCATCCAGCGAAACCGCAGCCTCTTCGGAAGCTGCACCGGAATCTGTGACCATCAAGGCGTTCAACGGTGCAAAGGAACTGGTAGATGTGGAAGTACTCTTTGACCCGCAGCGCATTGCCATCCTCGACCTTGCTTCTCTGGACATTCTGGATGAACTGGGCGTTGGCGACCGTGTGGTCGGCACGGCATCCACCTCTCTGGACTATCTTCAGAGCTATGTCACCAATGACAGCATTGCGAACCTTGGCAACATCAAGGAAGCCGATATGGAAGCAGTCATGGCTTGCGAGCCGGACATCATTTTTATCAGCGGACGCCTGTCCAAAGCCTATGATGCTCTGTGCGAGATCGCACCCGTTGTTTTCCTTTCGACCGACGCCGAAAAGGGCGTTGTGGAAAGCACCCGTGAAAACGCCATGACCATCGCTTCTATCTTTGGTCTGGAAGATCAGGTGGAAAGCCTGATGGCGGACTTTGACAGCCGCATCGACGCCCTGAAAGCCTTTGCAGAGGGCAAGACTGCCATCGTCGGCATGACCACCAGCGGCAGCTTCAATGTTCTGGGCAACGATGGCCGCTGCTCCATCATCGGCAAGGAGATCGGCTTTGAGAACATCGGCGTAGATGCCAATATCGACACTTCGACCCACGGCAACGAGGCCTCCTTCGAGTTCATTGTGGACAAGAACCCCGACTACATCTTCGCAATGGACCGCGATGCAGCCATTGGCACCGATGGCGCACAGCTGGCGCAGGAAATCCTGGAAAACGAGCTGGTCAAGAGCACGGATGCTTACAAGAACGGCCACGTCGTTTATCTGTCACACCCGAATGTCTGGTACACCGCAGAGGGCGGCATTCAGGCACTGAGCGAAATGCTGAGCGATCTGGAAAACGCACTGCTGTGATTTTTTCAAAATTCTTCTTGCAATTTTGAAAAAACTCCGGTATAATACCTTTCGTTAAGAATACAAAAAGTCGGCTTACAAAGCGTGAAATCCTGAGGGAAAGCTACCCCCTCAACGATTTCACGCTTTTTTGTTTGCCCGAAAAGGAGGACCTATGAACCCGAAAAACAAACTGGCAGAAATGCCCATCCGCCCCCTGCTGTACACCATGGCGGTACCGCTGATGCTGTCGCTGCTCATCCAATCGCTGTACAACATCGTGGACAGCATTTTTGTGGCACGACTGTCGGAAAAGGCCCTGACCGCCGCCTCTCTTGTATATGCCATCCAGTTTTTGATGATCGCCATTGGCGTGGGTACCGCCGTGGGTCTGAACGCCCTGCTCTCCCGGAAGCTGGGGCAGAAAAAGCCGGAGGAAGCCTGCCGTGCGCATCATCTCGGTGACCTTCCTGTTTGCGGTCACAACGATTCTGTGCGGCTACTTTGCCTCCGGTCTTGGCAACGGTGTGGTCAATATGATCGGCGGTGCGCTGCGGCAGCTGGTGGTGCTGGTGCCCTGCCTGTGGCTTCTCATCCGCACCATGGGCATCGAAAAAGCGTGGTTTGCGTTTTGGGTGTCCGAGGTGATCGCCTGCGCTTACAGCCTGTGGGCAACGAAAAAAGAACTGCGGAACAAGGGAAAGTAAGGCAAAACAAAAACAGGGTGCGCCCCGAATAGGACGCACTCTGAAAGATCCACATACGACAGAAACTCCAGTGTCATTACAACACTGGAGTTTTTGGTGGGCGCGGGTGGATTCGAACCACCGAAGCTGAAAAGCAGCAGATTTACAGTCTGTCCCCATTGGCCACTCGGGAACACGCCCATATACAGTTCTTTGCAGTCGCGGACTGCCTGTATATATTACCACTTGGGGGCGTATTTGTCAACTGCTTTTTACAGCTTTTTCAGAAAAGAAGCTGACCGCACGGCTCAGTCGCGGGGACGGCCATAGCGGTGGACTTTTTTGGAGGAATGGCGGGTGTGGGGGGAGTTGAGCAGGACCCACGCCACATAGATGATGGCGCAGATGGCGCTGACGACGAGCACTACCTTGAGGTAGAGGCTGCCGAAGAACTCCTGCAGCTTCGAAAAAGAGTAGAGCAGGCTGCTCCGGCTCACGTCCTGCCCGGCGATGAGGTTGACCATGCCGATGGTCTCGCCGGCCAGCTTCAGCTCCACGGTGCCGACCACATCGCCCTGCTGGACGGGGGCGCAGACATAGTCGGGCAGATGGAAGTATTTCTGAGTCACGGTGCCGTCGCCCGAAGAGGGCAGCAGGGTCATCATGCTGTTGTCGGGGTAGAGCTTGAGGGTGTCGGTGTCGGAGGAATACTTCACGGGGATCTCTGCCAGAGCAAGGTCGGTGTCCAGCGCAGGCTGGATGGAAAAGCTCTGGAACACCCAGTCGATGAGGCGGGTCGTTTCGTAGAGAGCCGGGCGGCGGTTGGCGTAACCGTAGGTGTCACAGGTGTCGGGACTCTGCATGATGCAGAAGATATAGGTGGAGCCGTCCTGATTGGCCCACGAAACATAGCTCTGGTCGCCGTGGTCGTTTTTATAGGCCATCACATCGCACATGCCGCCCTGCATAGACTTGCGGTAGAAGCTGCCGCCGCTGGTCTTGTTGAGGGCGACGTTCTGGTTCAGCAGCACGAAACTCTTGGTGTGCTTTTCCTTGGCGGGCATGGTGAAGGTGGGGGCCGACGAGATGTCCACGAAGGCGTCAAAGCTCATCAGATACCGCAGGATGAGGTACATATCCACGGCAGTGGTCACATTGCCGCTGTCCAGGCCGCAGGCATCCGTCCAGGTGCTTCCGGTGGTGCCGATGCGCTGGGAGAGGGTATTCATCTGGCTCACCCAGCCTGCAAGGTCGCCGCCCGAAAGGCTGTAGGCGAGGCCCATCGCGGCCTCGTTGGCGTTGCGCAGAAGCATGGCGTAGACGGCTTCCCGGTAGGTGAAGGTCTCATTGGAGCGCATATCGGCATTGTCACTGTTGTGGACGTAATCCGAGATGGCAAAGGGCATCTGGAAGGTGTTGTCGAGCTGGTCGGCGTAATTCGTCAGCAGCAGCGCGATGGTCATATATTTGGTCAGGCCCCCGGCAGGCACCTGACGGGAGCTGTCCTTGTCGTAGACGATGATGTTGGTGTCGGTGTTGACGATGTAGGCGCTCCTGGCCTGCACCTCGTAAAAGAGGCTGGGGTCGAACAGGGCCGAAGCCGGCGCGCACAGGCAGCTCAGCAGCAGGACAAGGCTCAGAAATAGGGTGACGATACGTTTCATGTGGACATTTTCCTCAAAAAGCGATAATATATTATAGCAATTCAACTTTTTAATGCAACAGCAACAGCGTTGAATTGCATATCGCAAATATGCTGTTTGAATGTTGCACGAATTTCTTGACTTGCGATAGAGTATCGGACAAAATGTGCTGTCCGTTCTTACGGGACAAAAACAGGCTCAGCGAAGGGCCTCATACTTTATAATAACAGGTTTGGCGGAGCGTGACAAGGCTTTTGGGGCGATTTCACACTCCGCAAAAGGAGGCAGAGGATGGTATATCTTACGGGCGACACCCACGGCGAGCTGGACCGCTTCAAAGACGGGGAGCTGCGCCGGGCCGGCAAGGGCGATTTCGTCGTTGTGCTGGGCGATTTCGGCTTTGTGTGGGACGGCAGCAAGGCTGAGCAGAAGAATCTGGACTGGCTGCGCAAGCGGCCTTATACCATCCTTTTCCTCGATGGCAGCCACGAGAACTATGACCTGCTGGAACAGTACCCCACCGAGGAACGGTTCGGCGGGCTGGTGCAGCCGCTGGGAGGCAATGTGTACCACGTCTGCCGGGGCAGCGTACTGGAACTGGAAGGGAAGAAGTATCTCTGCTTCGGCGGAGCGGAAAGCCCGGACAAGGAAGAGCGGGAAGCCCACGTCAACTGGTGGCCGCAGGAGATGCCCTCGGACGAGGAATACGCCCGCTGCGAGGCCGCGCTGGAAGCAAACGGCTGGCAGGTAGATTATGTGCTGACCCACGACGCGCCAAGCAAGTTTTTGGATTTCAGCGTGCTGGCTGAGGGCGAGAATAACCGGCTGCACCTCTTCCTCGACAAGGTCGTCATGAAAACGACTTACGAGAAATGGTTCTTCGGCTGCCATCACAAGGATGTGCAGCTCTCTACCAAGAGCCGCTGCCTCTTCTGCGATGTAGTGAGCATCGGCGAGAAGAAGCCGTGGTGGAAGAGAAGATAACGAAAAAGGACTGCCCGCGGCAGTCCTTTTTCGTTACTCAATTCATTGCACCGGCTTTGTCGAACATCTGCTCCACCTGACGGGCCAGCAGGGCGTGTTCGGGCCGCTCGAGAAGCGGGTCTTCGGCCAGAAGGGCCACAGCCTCGCTCTGGGCCGCGTGGAGGGTGCGGGTGTCGTTCATCAAATCGGCGATCTGCAAGGTCGGCAGACCGTGCTGGCGGCTCCCGAAGAAGTCGCCGGGGCCGCGGGTCTCGAGGTCGTACTGCGCTACGGCGAAGCCGTCTGAGGTGGAGCAGAGGAACTTGAGCCGCTTCTGCACCGACTCGGAGGCATTGTCGCTGACGAGGAAGCACCAGCTCTCCGCCGCGCCGCGTCCCACACGCCCGCGCAGCTGGTGCAGTGCGCTCAGGCCGTACCGCTCGGCGTTTTCGATGACCATGACCGTCGCATTCGGCACATCTACACCGACTTCGATGACGGTGGTGGACACGAGGGCGTCCAGACGTCCGGATTTGAAGTCGTCCATCACCTCGGCCTTTTCCTTCGGCTTGAGCTTGCCGTGCATCAGGCCCACCCGGCGGTCCGGCAGATAGGCTTTTGCGATGTCCTCATAGTAGCTCTTGACGGCGTTCAGGCCGCTGCCGCCCGCGTCCTCGATGGCAGGGCAGACGATATACACCTGTCGTCCGGAATCGATTTCTCTATCAAGGAAGCCATAGAGGTCGGCCCGCTTTTTGCCGGTGATGCAGCGGGTCTTGACGGGTTTGCGGCCCGGCGGCAGCTCGTCGAGGATGGAGATGTCGAGGTCGCCGTACATCAGCAGCCCCAGCGTCCGGGGGATGGGGGTGGCACTCATGACCAGCAGGTGGGGGTTCGCGGCCTTTTCGGCCAGCAGGCCCCGCTGGCGCACACCGAAGCGGTGCTGTTCGTCCACGACGGCCAGACCCAGCCGGGCGAACTCCACGCCCTCGCTGAGGATGGCGTGGGTGCCTACGATGAGGTCGGCCTCGTCGTCCCGGATGGCGGCGAGGGTGGTGCGCCGTGCGGCGGCCTTCATGCCGCCGGTGAGCAGGGCCACCCGCATCCCGAAGGGGGAGAGCAGGCGGTTCAGGTTCTCGGCGTGCTGGCTGGCCAGGATCTCGGTGGGGGCCAGCAGTGCGGCCTGATACCCGGCCCGGATGCAGGCCCAGATAGCCGCAGCAGCCACCAGCGTTTTGCCGCTGCCCACGTCGCCCTGCAAAAGGCGGTTCATGGACGTTTCGCCCGACATGTCGGTCAGGATCTCTTCCACGGCCCACCGCTGTGCGCCGGTGGGGGAGAAGGGCAGCGACTCCCAGAAAGGGGAGGGGTCGGCTTTCTTCATCGGCGCGCCGGTGGAGGCCGCGCCGTGGTTCTTCATCCGGCCGATGCCCAGCTGTAAGACCAGCAGCTCTTCGTAGATGAGCCGCCGCCGCGCCGCAAAAGCTTCCTCCTCGGTGGCGGGGCAGTGGATGGCCCGGACGGCGTCGGCCTTGGAGAGCAGGCGGTATTTTTTCAGCATCTCAGAGGGCAGCGGGTCGGGCAGAAGCTCCGCGTGGGGGAGGAGCTGGCGGACGCACTTGGCGATGGCGCTGCTGGTCAGACCCTCGGTCTGGGGGTAGACGGCCTCGAAAGGCGACGACTTCACCTGCGCGTCGGTGCGCACCTGCGGGTTGACCATCTGACGGCGGAGCATCCCGCCCGTCACGATGCCCTGAAAATAGTATTCCTGCCCCAGCTCCAGCTTCTGGGTGACGTATGGATTATTGAACCACGTGATCTCGAGGCTGGATACATCGTCCCCGGCGGTGATGCGCTCCATCCGCCGTCCGCCCGGCAGGATGCGCCCGCCGGGCTTTGCAAACACTTCGGCCTTCACGACGCACTCGGTGTCGGCGGGGGCCTCGGCGATGGAGTAGGGCTTTGAAAAATCCAGATACCGGCGGGGATAGTGGCAGAGCAGGTCGCTGAGGGTCAGGATGCCCAGCTTCTCGAACCGCTCGGCAGTCTTGGGGCCGACGCCCTTGAGATAGCGTACCGGGGTGTCCGGCGTGAGGGTGGTGTGAAGTTCGGCAGGCATGGCGCGGCCTCCTTTCAGGGGAAATGATAGTATGCCCATTGTATCACGGCAGAGGGCAAAAGAAAAGCGCCCCGCCGGAGCGGGGCGCGGAAAAGCATTCAAACCTTACTGCCTTTCTTGAACGAGCCTTTGAACCCTTCCCAGAGGGAAACGACCCGGGGCCGGGGCAGAAAGTAGTTGACCAGCAGCGCTGCGATGACGCCAATGGCGGTGTCGAAGATGCGGTTGAGAGCGTAGCTCATATAGCTCTCAATGGGGGTGCTGAACAAAACGATGCAGAACACCACGATGGACAGCGCTGACTCTTTTAGCATAGCACAGAGCGAAGAGGGGAGACAAGCTTTTCCGCATAAGTAGATTATTTAACGAGCAAAACAACAAAAAATCCCGGATGCCTCAGCACCCGGGAATCTTTTGGAGGTGACGACCAGATTTGAACTGGTGGATGAGGGTTTTGCAGACCCTTGCCTTACCACTTGGCCACGTCACCATATTCGGAGCAACTGTTGCTGCTCCATTATGGAGCGGCCGACGAGGCTCGAACTCGCTACCTCCACCTTGGCAAGGTGGCGCTCTACCAGATGAGCTACGGCCGCATATTCGGTGCATTTATCCTTGCACCCACCCGTTTTTTAACGGGGCCCCCGCAAAAATTTGCGAAGCAAATGTTTGTGGGGAAGAGGAGAAAGTCTGGCGTTCATCACAGCAGTCTTGCTTGCAAGACTGCACGATGAACAGCAGGACTTTCGACGAAGCGACCCGGATCGGGCTCGAACCGACGACCCCCAGCGTGACAGGCTGGTGCTCTAACCAACTGAGCTACCGGGCCAT
>ERZ809807.403-NODE-403-length-12759-cov-7.57155_pt1 | contig 12759 bp, 10 predicted proteins | sample MGYA00520348_ERZ809807 | MGnify/ENA primary metagenome ERZ809807 (study PRJEB31588, sample SAMN03398861) | human gut metagenome | study: EMG produced TPA metagenomics assembly of the PRJNA231909 data set (A prospective, longitudinal analysis of the...
TGGAGTTCAGACGTGTGCTCTTCCGATCTAGATGCGGCAGGAGCGGACTTAAGCTTCCTGTTGTATCGCTTGGTCTATGGCACAATTTCGGTGATTTTTCATCGTATGACAACATGAAGCAGATGTGCTTCACAGCCTTTGACCATGGCATCACTCACTTTGACCTGGCAAACAACTATGGTCCTGAATACGGCAGCGCAGAGAAGCACTTCGGGCTTATCCTGAAGGAGCATCTGTCAGCATACCGCGATGAGCTCATCATCAGCTCAAAGGCAGGCTATGATATGTGGAAGGGACCATACGGCAACTGGGGCAGCCGCAAGTATCTGATTGCAAGCCTTGACCAGAGTCTTAAGAGAATGGGACTCGACTACGTGGATATCTTCTATCATCACAGAATGGACCCTGAGACACCGCTTGAGGAGACAATGGGAGCACTCGACCAGATAGTAAGGAGCGGAAAAGCACTCTATGTTGGACTGTCAAATTATGATGGCGAGACCATGAAGAGAGCCTGCGAGATTCTTACTGATTTGAAATGTCCGTTTATCATCAACCAGAATTCATACAATATCTTCAACCGTACAATAGAGCAAAACGGCTTGAAGCAGGCAGCAAGAGAGTGTCAAAAGGGCATCATCTCCTTCAGCCCGCTCGCACAGGGCATGCTCACAGACCGTTACATAAACGGTATTCCGGAGGATAGCCGTATAAAGACAGACGGCCGCTTTTTAAATCAGGAAAAGCTCACTCCACACATCGAGCAGATTAAGAAGCTAAACGATATAGCCGCAAAACGTGGTGAGACACTAGCACAGATGGCTCTTAAGTGGGTGGTAAAGGATGATGACGTGACAAGCGTGCTTGTCGGCGCCTCAAAGCCACAGCAGATTCTTGAAAACTTAAAGGTTATGGAGGGCACAGGCTTCTCTGAGGAAGAGCTTAGGATGATTGATGAGATTGTGGGAGTGTAAAGATGAATCTGGTGATATAAATGGAATATATTGCGCATATAGAAGAAGAAAGAAAGCAAAGGCTTATTGATCATTTGGATGGAACTGCCAAATTAGCCGGAAAATTTGCAGAATCATTTGGAAAATATGAGTGGGGATATTGCATAGGTATGTTACATGATCTAGGTAAGTATTCCAAAGAATTTCAACATAAAATACAGTTTAATACGAATGACAGAGTAGACCATTCTACTGCTGGAATGAGATTATGTAATGAAAAAGGTGGATATTATTCTATATTACAATATGCTATTGCAGGACATCATTCTGGACTAATGGATTACTATAAGCTTGAAGAACGATATAGAAAATCAATATGTGATTATCAGGCATATAGACAGGAGGTAGAAATTCCACAAATAAAAAGTGATCCTTTTGAGAGCTGTAAAACACAAAATCCTCATTTTTCAATGGGGATTTTTATGAGGATGTTATATTCATGTCTTGTTGATGCGGACTTTCTTGAAACAGAAAGTTTTATGAAGAATAACCATGTGGAACGAACATCGGGTGAAGAAATGGCATCTTTATTAGCAAGACTGGAAAGACATATTGGTTCATGGTTAGAAAATGATGATCTTAATTCGATAAACGGTAGAAGAACTGAGATATTAAAAGCCTGTCTGATAGCAGGTGAGAATGATAGGGGATTGTTTCACCTGACTGTTCCAACAGGTGGTGGAAAAACAATTGCCTCATTGGCATTTGCGTTAAAGCATGCAGTCAGGCATCAAATGGAGCATATTATATATGTTATTCCATATACTAGCATTATAGAACAGAATGCTCAGGTGTTTCGTGAAATACTTGGGCAGGATAATGTTCTTGAGAATCATTGTAATGTCGATTATGGGGATTCTGAAGAATTAAAACCGATGCAGCTTGCCAGCGAAAACTGGGATAAACCTGTAATTGTCACGACTAATGTTCAATTTTTTGAATCATTATTCGCAAGCAGGTCATCTAAGTGTAGGAAAATTCATAATATTGCGAATTCTGTGGTTATATTTGATGAGGCACAAATGTTGCCATTGGAATATTTGAAACCATGCATTGCCATGATGGAAAATTTAATGGATTTCTATAGGACAAGTATTGTTTTATGTACGGCAACACAACCGGCCTTAGACAGTATATTTGATCAACACAGACGGTATATTGAATTATGCCCGAATATAAATGAGCAGTTTAAATTTTTTAAAAGAGTTATATACGAAAATCTTGGGATAATCGAATTTGATACTTTAATTGAAAGATTGAAGACTGAAAAAAGAGCACTGTGTATTGTTAATACAAAAAAATGTGCACAGCAGCTTTACGAACAGTTAAGTGGTGATGGTGTGTATCATTTATCAACAAGTATGTATCCTAAGCATCGTAAAAAGATACTTGCACAGATTAAAGAAAGAATGAGTGATAAATCAAAATCATGTGTGCTTATTTCAACAAGTTTGGTAGAGGCGGGAGTAGATCTTGATTTTAATTCAGTATATCGTCAAGTAGCAGGAGTAGATTCGGTAATACAGGCAGCAGGTAGATGCAACCGAGAAGGAATTGAGAAAAAAGAAAACAGTAAAGTTTATATTTTTGATATAAATGGAATGAAAACAGTGCCGGGACAAAGTCTGCAAAGCTCAATCACTAAAGGGTTATTGCAAGATTATCATGATATTTCTAATCTTGAATGCATTACAGAATATTTCAAAAGGCTATATCATTTTAGAGAAAATGATTTGGATAAAAAGAATATTATAGGCGAATTCAAGGATTGGAAATATAATTTTGAGACGGTATCAGAAAAATTTCATTTGATTGAGGAAAATACAAGAATTGTATTTATTCCGATAGAGCAGGAAGCTAAGGATTTATTATTTGAAATAAAAAATCAGGGTTATGGAAAAGCCAGAATGAGAAAGGCATCCCAGTACTGTGTTCAGATATATAATCAGCTTTTTGATACTTTGTATGGTGCTGGTATAATTAAGGAAATAACATCGGATATAGAGAATTTTTATGAATTGGTAGATGAAGAAATGTATACAGATGACAAGGGATTAAATTTGTCTGTGGAATCTGGAATGGATTTATATCTGTAATTTAAATGGCTGTGTGAATTATAAACACAGCCATTTATTTGCATTATTAAAAATATTATTATTTCAATCCACAGGATTAGCCTGACAAATGTAATTGTACAATATGAATTGAATTATTTCAATAAAATTTTAAATAAAAATTGAAAAGTGTTGATTAGTAATGTTTGAAGTAGTATTATTTAAAACATAAGAAGATAATGTACGTGAAATAAATTAGATAAAGGAGTAGGGTGATGATTTTATATCATGGAAGTAAAGAAATAGTAGAATTTCCTGAAATTAGAACAGCTCGTTATAACAAGGATTTTTATTTTGGGTTTTATTGCACACAGATGCCAGAGCAGGCAGTGAGATGGGCAACGAGATATGGAACGCGAGGCTATTTGAATAAATATGAATATACTGAAAATTCAAAGCTTAAGTATCTTGTATTTGAAAAAATGACAGAAGAATGGCTTGATTTTATTGTTGATTGCAGAAGAGGAATAGCGCACTCGTATGATATTGTTGAAGGACCTATGGCTGATGATACAATATATAATTATATACAGAATTATATTGATGGAAAGATAAGCAGAGCAGCTTTTTGGGAACTGGCGAAGTTTAATCATCCGACTCATCAAATAAGTTTTCATACGGTAAGTGCGCTTAGTACTTTGAGATATGTTGGAAATGAGGTTGTTTATGGCGGTTAAAAATAATAATAATCTATTCTATACATGCAGTCTGATTGAATATATTGGCAGGCAGATTAAAAGGAAACGTTATGAGGTAGTTGATTTACTGACAAAAGAACGGATTAAACGTATATATAAATATGCAGATATTCTCCATTGCGAACCAATTGAAAAAGTTGCAGATGAGTTTATTACGGAATGCAGTATGAATAATGGAAATTATGATAATATACATGATTGTAAATATAGGATTCCGGATTACTGGGATATTGGCGAAGTATATGAGAGATTGATAGAGGATTGTTTTAGTGATGATGAGATACTTCATGGTATATGGAAAGTGTATCATTCGTGGATAAGTGACAAGATATCAAATTATAATACCGATTTTTATTATCAGCCACGAGACTACATTGCAGCTTGTTATGAGGAAGGAGATGTCCTGTAAATGGGAGTAGGTGTAAGAGTTAAGGTATGGGGAGATTATGCATTATTCTCACGACCGGAAATGAAGGTTGAGAGATGCTCATATGATGTTATGACTCCATCGGCAGCAAGGGGAATACTTGAGGCGATATATTGGCATAAGGGATTGAGTTGGGTGATTGATAAAATCTATGTGAAAAATCCAATCAGATTTACCAGTGTCAGAAGAAATGAGATAAAAAGTAAAGCTTCCAAAAATAATATATTACAGGTATATAATGGTGCGGATAAGCCTTTGTACATAAGTACAAAGGATGATATTGTACAGAGGGCATCTCTTATTTTGAAGGATGTGTCTTATGTTATAGAGGCACATTTTGAGATGACGGAAAAAGCAAATAATACAGATAATCCTGGGAAATTTAAGGATATTATGATGAGAAGACTTAAGCGTGGGGAATGTCATCATATGCCATATTTTGGCTGTCGTGAGTTTCCTGCAAATTTTTGCCTTTGTGAAGAGAAAGATATACATACATTTTATGATAATATTCCGGAGAAAGATTTGGGATTTATGCTATATGATATGGATTATAGTGATTGTGAAAGAGGCAATATCAGTCCAATGTTTTTTAGAGCAGTGATGAAGCGTGGAGTAATAGATTTAAGGGACTGTGAGGTGATAAGATGATCTTACAGGCATTAGTGAAAGAATATGAGAATCTTGCAGAGAATAATCTGGTGCCGAAGAGAGGCTGGTGTCAGGCCAAGGTTTCTTATGCAATAGATTTAAATCCTAATGGGAAAATCAAAGAAATTTATCCACTAAAAACAGAACAGACTAGTGGAAAAAAGAAGGTTTTTCTTCCGGTTGCGAAGAGTGTTCCTGAAATGGTTACACGTTCATCGGGCGTGGCAGCTAATTTTCTCTGTGATAATGTAAAATACATGCTAGGGATTGATCAAAATGGAACAAATGCAAGGGTGCAGGAGTGTTTTCAGGCAGCGAAGGAAAAACATTTAGCGTTGTTAAAGAATGTTGATGAGCCTATGGCAAATGCAATTTGTAATTTTTTTAATTTATGGGATCCAGAGACGGCTTATGATAATGCATGTGTGAGAGAAAAATCAGATGAATTAAATGAGGGTGGTAATGTCATCTTCTGTATGGGAAATGATTTCGCACAGGATAATGATACAATTAAAAAAATTTGGGACAACTATGTTGTACATCAGACAGAAAATACTAATGATGGTATTTGTCTTGCAACTGGTGAAAAAACGGAGATAGCAAGAATTCATCGTGGAATAAAAGGTGTTCCAGGAGCACAGACAAGTGGAGCTGCTTTGGTTTCGTTTAATGCACCGGCATTTGAATCTTATGGCAAGGAACAGAGCTATAATGCACCTGTAGGAAAAAATGCGGAGTTTGCATATACAACTGCATTGAATTATTTGTTGAGTAATAGGGATAAGATATTTCAATTAGGTGATTCCATGGTGGTTTATTGGGCTGAAAATGGCATGGAAGAATATCAGAAAACATTTAGTTTTGTTATGAATCCTCATGTAGATAATGAGGAACAGCTTCAAAGAATATTTGACAGCTTGAAAAAATCAAGATATGTGGATGTAGATAATGTTAAGATGGACTTTGAGCAGTCATTTTATATTTTATGCCTTGCACCGAATGCTGCGAGGTTATCTGTTCGTTTCTTTTATCAAAACACATTTGGTGATATTTTAAAAAATATAAAAGAACATTATAAACGGTTGGATATTGTGAAACCATTGTGGGTGGAAAAGAAATATCTGAGCGTATATGAATTGTTAAGAGAGACTGTCAATCCTAATTCAAAGGATAAGACTCCAATCCCTAATATGTCTGCAATGGTACTTCAAAGTATTTTATCGGGAAACAGATATCCTGCAAGTCTTTATACAGACACTGTTATCAGAATACGATCTGAGCAGGGAAATGTTACATGGGGACGAGCTTCAATTATCAAGGCTTATTTAATAAAAAATTATTCATGGAAGGAAGGAGAAAACTACATGGGATTAGAAGAAACATGCAATGACACTGCATACGTATTGGGAAGATTATTTTCAGTCTTGGAGTCAATCCAAAAGGAGGCGAATCAGGGAATAAATGCTACAATTAAAGACAGGTATTTTAATTCAGCATGTGCTACGCCTGCATCTGTTTTTCCAATTTTATTTAAATTAGAAAATAGTCATATAAAAAAACTTGAGCGTGAAAAAGGTAGCGGTTCTAAGATTTTTTATGAAAAAATAATAGGAAACCTTATGGAAAAATTAGTATTATTTCCACGGAGTTTGTCTTTAGAAGAACAAGGAAAATTCATGTTGGGATATTATCATCAGACACAAAAGAAGTATGAAAAAAAGGAGGACAAATAAATGGGAGAGGTTATTAAAAACAGATATGAGTTTGTTGTTTTATTTGATGTTGAAAATGGAAATCCTAACGGGGATCCTGACGCTGGCAATATGCCAAGAATTGATCCGGAAAGTGGCTTAGGAATTGTAACTGATGTATGCTTAAAACGTAAGATCCGAAATTACATAGAGACTGTGAAGGAGGACGAAGATGGATATAAAATTTATATCAAGGAGAATGTTCCTCTTAACAGAAGTGACAGGGAGGCATGCAAAAGTCTTGGTATAAATGATGATGAAGATAAAAAGGTTACAGAAGCATTAAAAAAACTAAAAAAGTCAGATAAGGATGCAGATATAAAATTAAGGGATTATATGTGCAGAAATTTTTATGATATTCGTGCATTTGGTGCTGTAATGACGACTTTTGTTAAAGCTTCATTGAATTGTGGGCAGGTAAGAGGTCCTGTACAGCTTGGATTTGCAAGAAGTATTGATCCTGTTATTAGTCAGGAGGTAACTATTACGAGAGTTGCCATTACAACAGAAAAAGATGCTGAGAATAAGAGTAACGAGATGGGAAGAAAGAGTATTGTTCCATATGGCTTGTATCGTGTAGAAGGTTATATTTCAGCAAATCTTGCAAGAAAAGTTACTGGATTTTCTGAGGAAGATCTAGAATTGTTATGGAATGCAATAATAAATATGTTTGAAAATGACCATTCTGCTGCAAGAGGAAAGATGGCAGTTCGTGAGCTTATTGTTTTTAAGCATAGTAAAGAGCTTGGTGACTGTCCTGCTTATAAATTATTTGATGCAGTTAAAGTGCAGAAAAATGATGATATACAATATCCAAGAAAATATCAGGATTATACAGTTACTATTAATGATGATGAGATACCGGATACGGTAGAAGTGAAAAGGATGATTTAATGGAATATTCTCAAGATGATTATCTGATGATTTCTGGAATACAGCATTTTAAATTTTGCAGAAGACAATGGGCGCTTATTCATGTTGAGCAGCAGTGGGCTGAAAATGAACATACTGTTATTGGCGAACTTATGCATAAAAAAGCGCATGATCCATATCTGACAGAAAAGAGAAAAGATATTCTGGTTGTCAGAGATCTTCCTGTATCCTCAAGAAGCATGGGTGTGAGTGGGGAGTGTGATATTGTTGAATTTCACAAATGTGAAGATGGAGTGAAGCTCTATGGACATCGTGGAACCTATTCATTATATCCAATTGAGTACAAAAAGGGGAAACCCAAAGCGTCAAACGAAGATGAACTTCAGCTAATGGCGCAGGCTATGTGTCTGGAAGAAATGTTTTCAACAAAAATAACGGAGGGTGCAATATTTTATGGTGAGACAAGAAGACGCAAACTGATAGTGTTTACAGATGAACTTCGGGATGAAGTGAAAAAAATATTTGGAGAAATGCATGATTATTATGATCGAAATTATACACCTAAGGTCAAAACGTCGAAAAGGTGTGTATCTTGCTCTTTAAAAGATATTTGTATGCCAAAGATTGATAAAAGTGGTTCGGTGAAATCGTATATCAATAAGATGCTGGGGGAAACGTTATGAAGAAATTATTGAATACATTGTATGTTACATCGGAAAATAGTTATCTGGGGTTGGATGGAGAAAATGTTGTTGTATATGATGATAAAAATGAAATAGGCAGATTACCTTTACACAATCTCGAAGAAATAATTTCATTTGGATATAGAGGAACAAGTCCGGCATTAATGGGAGCTTGTGCGGATAGAAATATTTCTCTTTGTTATCTGACACCACAGGGAAAATTTCTTGCAAGAGTTTCAGGCAAAGTTAAGGGGAATGTCGTGCTAAGGAAACAACAATTCCAAAGCAGTAGTGAAGATATAAAGTGCCTGGAAATCGCAAAAAACTGTATTCTTGGAAAAGTGTATAATTCAAGATGGGTTCTAGAAAGAGCAATTAGAGATCATTCAATGCAGATAGATGTGGATAAGGTAAAAAAAGCATCTATAAAGCTGAAAGAATTTCTTGATTATATCCAAAATTCACAGTCTATGAATCAGTTAAGAGGATATGAAGGTGAAGCAGCAAGTATATATTTTGGCGTATTTGATGAGTTGATTTTACAACAAAAGAAAGATTTTTTCTTTCAAGGGAGAAATCGGCGTCCGCCTCTTGATAATGTAAATGCAATGTTGTCGTTTACGTATACATTGCTTACAACTCAAATTACATCAGCGCTAGAGGTTGTAGGGTTAGATCCCTATGTTGGTTACATGCACACGGAACGTCCCGGTAGAGTATCACTTTCATTAGATCTTATAGAAGAATTGCGAGCAGTCATGGCTGATAGATTTGTTTTATCATTGATTAATAAAAAGATTGTAAACGGTAAGAATTTTATAAAAAAAGAAAACGGTGCTGTATTGATGGATACAGATATTCGTAAAAAATTACTATCAGAATGGCAAAACAAGAAAAAGGAGATTATTACACACCCATATCTTAATGAAAAGGTGGAATGGGGAATGGTTCCATTTGTACAGGCAATGCTGTTGGCAAGATATTTAAGGGGAGATTTGGATGAGTACCCTGTATTTTTATGGAAATGAGGTGATGGCGTGCTTGTATTGATTACATATGATGTGAATACTGAAACTGCTGAAGGAAAAACCAGGTTGAGAAAAGTAGCTAAACAATGTGTAAATTATGGGCGAAGAGTTCAGAATTCTGTGTTTGAATGTATACTAGATAATGCTCAATGTGTGATGCTAAAGGCCATATTAACGGATCTTATTGATAAAGATGTGGATAGTCTCAGATTCTATTATTTAGGAAATCGTTATCAGACGAAGATAGAACATGTTGGTGTTGACCGTGGGATTCCTGCTGATCAGACATTGATATTATAAAATGTGGTGCGAAAGATAAGTAAACATGAATGTACCGGTTGTCTCGCACCTGAAATTACTTGTAAATTTGTACAATAAAATGAATAATAGGTTTTGGGTTTTACTTGTTATTTATCTTATTATATATTTATTGTCGGTATTGTATAAAAATAAACAAATTTTTTGTGCAATATTGCTGTCGCTCCTCTCGTGGGAGCGTGGATTGAAATAACAGGTGAATGGCGAGAGGGACCGCCTAAGAGTGTCGCTCCTCTCGTGGGAGCGTGGATTGAAATTAGTCTTGGCTACCATAACCGAGTCGCTGATAGAGTCGCTCCTCTCGTGGGAGCGTGGATTGAAATGTCACCGTCAAAGTGAGCTGCGATAGTTGTATTGTCGCTCCTCTCGTGGGAGCGTGGATTGAAATCTTTATGCCACGAACACCACTTGGGAGCACTCGGGTCGCTCCTCTCGTGGGAGCGTGGATTGAAATCTTGGCGATTACACATTCGGTAAGACTCCAGAGGGTCGCTCCTCTCGTGGGAGCGTGGATTGAAATTTTATTTCATCCTTATATTCCATACAACACTACCGTCGCTCCTCTCGTGGGAGCGTGGATTGAAATAGTAAGAGCCGGAAAGTCGAAGAAGAAGAACGCGTCGCTCCTCTCGTGGGAGCGTGGATTGAAATAAAGATAGCCGGCTATGGAACTCCGCAGTATCCGCAGGAGTCGCTCCTCTCGTGGGAGCGTGGATTGAAATAATATTTATAACTTTAACATATGTTTGAGTATCAGTCGCTCCTCTCGTGGGAGCGTGGATTGAAATATGGCAAGTCGGTGGAAAAGCTCTTTGTGTATGAGTCGCTCCTCTCGTGGGAGCGTGGATTGAAATCCAAAACAGGATTTAACAGAGATATATGCCAAGAGGTCGCTCCTCTCGTGGGAGCGTGGATTGAAATTCGCTTTGCATTTGTGGTTGCTACGTCGGCTGCTGTCGCTCCTCTCGTGGGAGCGTGGATTGAAATTACGCATGGATGAGTTCAGACACACCACCGAAGAGGTCGCTCCTCTCGTGGGAGCGTGGATTGAAATATGGCTTCTGCTGAGCTTTATCGGAGTAGGCATTGTGTCGCTCCTCTCGTGGGAGCGTGGATTGAAATTCTCCTATTCCGCTTCTGATTGAAGCCATTCAAGGTCGCTCTCTTCGTGGGAGCGTGGATTGAAATCTCAAGAGAAATAACACGTATATCACATTCTTTGTCGCTCCCTTCGTGGGAGCGTGGATTGAAATTTTGCTGACTTTAGTGGTATCTACCTCAGCTATGTCGCTCCCTTCGTGGGAGTGTGGATTGAAATATCAGCATATGAACCTATACACAATCATAATATGCTGCGTTATTGTAGAATTAGTAGTTAAGTCTATTTTTATAGCAATAACGTTGCTTATCAATAATACAATAGATAAATATTGTTGCAAACCAGTAAATAGCAGGTATAATATAGAGTAACATATTAACAGGGAGGCATATTCATTGGGCATTTACGTTAATCCGACAGGAAGATCGTTTGAGCTTGCGATAAATTCAGAGATTTTTGTTGACAAAAGCGGTCTGATTAAAGAAACGAATAAGTGTATAAATACATTACAAAGGTATATGTGTGTAAGCCGTCCAAGGCGATTCGGAAAGTCAATGGCCATGGATATGCTTTCAGCATATTATGGTCGAAAGACTGATGCAGAAAATTTATTTAAAGGCCTTAAAATAAGTCATGATGAGTCGTATGACAGGCATATTAACAAGTATGATGTACTCAAAATTAATATGCAGGACTTTTTGAGTGTTACACACAGTGTTGATGATATGCTTAAAATGTTGTGCGAATACATTACGGATGATTTTTCAATAGAGTGTAAGGATATTATTTTTCGGGACAAGTCAAATATTGTGAGAGTAATGCAGGATGTTTTTATGTCTACAGGCAGGCCGTTTGTGATTCTTATTGATGAATGGGATTGTCTGTTTAGAGAATTTACGCAGGATAAAGAAGCGCAGAAGAAATACCTTGATTTTTTGAGAGGATGGCTTAAGGATAAAGACTATATAGCGCTTGCATACATGACAGGTATACTGCCGATTAAAAAATATGGTTCACATTCTGCTCTTAATATGTTCACGGAATATTCTATGACAGATATGGGAGCTTTGGCAGAGTACTTTGGCTTTACAGATGATGAGGTCAGAGAATTGTGTGACAGATATGATATGGACTTTGAAGAGGCAAGGGCATGGTACAATGGATATAAGCTCGTGTCCCATAGCAAATATGGAGTAAAGAAATATGCGATGTACAGTCCGAAGTCTGTAGTAGAAGCCATGCTAAAGCATAAATTTGGTACTTATTGGAATCAGACTGAAACTTACGAGGCTCTCAAGGTTTATATTCAAATGAATATGGATGGTCTAAAAGATGCCGTGATTAAAATGCTTGCCGGTGAAAGTGAGAAAATAAATACAGGCACATTTGAAAATGATATGACATCATTTGCCACAAAGGATGATGTGCTTACACTTTTAGTACATCTTGGCTACCTGACATATGATAGTGAGACGGAAGAGGTTTCAATTCCAAATCGAGAGGTGTCAAAGGAATATCTTAATGCAATTAGTACAATGGATTGGGATGAAGTATCAAAATCAATAAAAGCATCACAAAAATTGCTTGAGAGTTTGTGGAATATGAATGGTGCTGCGGTTGCTGACGGAATTGATAAGGCACATAATGAGATATCTATTTTACGGTATAATGATGAGAATTCTTTAAGCTGTACAATTAATTTGGCATTTTATTCGGCCAGGGAGTATTACTCAATAGTTCGTGAATTACCAACAGGAAAAGGCTTTGCTGATGTATGCTTTATTCCAAGAGTGAGTCATTTGGATAAGCCGGCAGTTGTTATTGAATTGAAATATGATAAGAATGTTGATGGTGCCATTTCACAGATAAAGTCGAGACAGTATGTGGAAGCCTTGAAGGATTATAAGGGTAATTTGCTTCTTGTTGGAATAAATTACGATAAAAAGACAAAAGAACATCTATGTGAGATTGAAAAATGGAAGCTGTAAAGGTGAAATTAGCAGGGAGTATAGCAACAATTAATGCTATACTCCCTGCTATTATATTTTGGGTTGCAAGAATTTAGTTTATGCTATAAAATATTTATAACTGTATGCAGATATTT
>ERZ809807.435-NODE-435-length-12139-cov-6.47923_pt1 | contig 12139 bp, 9 predicted proteins | sample MGYA00520348_ERZ809807 | MGnify/ENA primary metagenome ERZ809807 (study PRJEB31588, sample SAMN03398861) | human gut metagenome | study: EMG produced TPA metagenomics assembly of the PRJNA231909 data set (A prospective, longitudinal analysis of the...
GTAGCTACTCACTTCTCCGTGCCCACCGAAGGACTCCGTAACTTGGTATACACACCGCACATCTATGTTGTAGACTTGAACATTGACGGTAAAATAGTAAACGCTATTTTGAAAGATATCCAGTTCCATCCTGTAACGGATGCAATCCTTCACGTTGACTTCTATCAGATTGATGAAGCTAAACCCATCGTTATGGAAGTTCCTGTTCAATTGGAAGGTTTGGCAGAAGGTGTACGTGCCGGTGGTAAATTGGCATTACAGTTGCGTAAACTGAAAGTGAAAGCTTTATACAATGTAATTCCTGAACGTCTGGTTGTTGATGTAACTTCTTTGGGTCTGGGCAAGACTGTCAAAGTGGGCGAATTAAGCTATGAAGGTTTGGAATTGATTAACGCTAAAGAAGCCGTTGTTTGTGCAGTTAAATTGACTCGTGCCGCTCGTGGTGCTGCTGCAACTGCCGGCAAATAATCAGTAACCTTTTAATCCTTATCAATGAAATATTTGATTACAGGACTGGGTAATATAGGTGAAGAATACCGAAATACCCGTCACAACATAGGATTCACAGTATTGGACGCCCTTGCAAAGGCGTCCAATCTTGTTTTTACCGACGGACGTTATGGGGCTACTGCCACCCTCTCGCTCAAAGGACGCCAGCTTATCCTGCTGAAACCGTCTACTTACATGAACCTGAGTGGAAATGCAGTGCGCTACTGGATGCAGAAAGAAAACATTCCGTTGGAAAATGTGTTGATAGTGGTGGACGACCTCGCCCTTCCTTTCGGTACACTACGCCTGAAAGGAAAAGGCAGCGATGCCGGACACAATGGTTTGAAACATATAGCTGCTACGCTGGGTACACAGGATTATGCCCGTCTGCGCTTTGGTATCGGCAACGATTTTCCCCGTGGCGGACAAATAGATTTTGTATTAGGTCACTTCACTGATGAAGATTTGAAGACCATGGACGAACGTGTAGCAACGGCTTGCGACATAATTAAGAGTTTTTGTCTGGCAGGCATCAGTATAACAATGAACCAATACAATAAAAAGTAATGGCTGAAGCAAGAATTGATAAATGGCTGTGGGCCTCACGTATATTCAAGACCCGTACTATCGCTGCCGAAGCATGCAAGAAAGGACGGGTTTCCATCAACGGTACTCAGGTGAAGCCGTCGAGAATGATAAAGCCGGGAGAAGTGATACAGGTAAAGAAACCGCCTGTCACGTACTCATTTAAAGTTTTACAGGCAATAGAGAAACGTATAGGTGCCAAATTGGTTCCTGAAATTCTGGAGAATGTAACGACTCCGGAGCAATATGAATTACTGGAAATGAGCAGAATCAGCGGTTTTGTTGATCGCGCCCGCGGAACAGGGCGTCCCACCAAGAAGGACCGTCGCAGCATGGAAGAATTCATTACTCCTGAATATTTCGGTAATGATGACTTCGACTTTGAATTTGATTTCGAAGAACAAGAATAGATAGTGATTAATGGTTAGTGATTGTAGGTGTATGCATCTGCTATCAATCACTAGCCATTAACTACTATCTATCTGTTAATCATTTCACTACTACAGATTTTTCTTTATAGCTTCAATCATTTCTTGGTATTCCGCATCAGTCAGATAAACTTTTCCCGGATTCATCTGAAATACACCTCCATAATCAGGTCCGTCCACATACTTGGGAGCCAGATGAAAATGCAGGTGAGAAAGTTTGTCACTATATGCTCCGTAATTTATTTTTTCAGGGTGGAAAGCCTTGTCCATAGCACGGGTCACACGGGCAACATCTGCCATAAATGCATTACGTTCTTCATCACTCAGTTCAAACAAGTCGTTTACATGATCTTTATAAGCAACAAGGCAACGTCCGCGATAGGTTTGTTCCTTAAACAGGAATACGCGTGAAACACTCAGTGGCGCTATTTCAATCATTAAATTGTGCAATGTCTCATTGTTCTGACAATACAGACAATCTTTAGGATCACTTTTCATGGTTTTCTTATGTATTAAAATTAATTATTCTTCCTCTTTTTCTTTCTTACCCAACAAACGGTACACATCATCCCGTTCGCCTACCACCCATACCACATCTCCTTCCGTAAAAGGTACATTGATATCAGGGGTCATCAGCGTACTATCTTCTTTTTCGACGCCTACCACCAGACATTTGTACTCATCCCGGATACCACTTTCTTTAATATTTTTACCCAAGAAAAATGAGTTACGATCTATAATGAACTGTTTCAGATTCATTTCACGCCTTTCCAAATCTTCCTCTTCAGCGGCGGCTGATACTCTTTCTGCCTGACGGGCAAACTCGCCCAACTGCTCATCCGTACCGATTACCTGTATGGTGTCACCGGGAAACAGACGTACATTCGCCCCCGGAATATTAATACGATGCATTCCACGAATGATAGATGCCACATGTACTCCGTATTTATGCCCCAAATTCAACTCTCTTAACGTATATCCCGCCCATAAGGAATCCGCAGGTATCTCAAAATCCGAAAGATGTAAGTCGCGGGACAACAAATGTCCTTCATACTCAGGACGCTTCTGACCTGTGAACTCAGCATGCACATCTCTGAAACGCAAATTCTGAATAAAAGTACGCTCCATGAATATAGATTGCTTCTTCAGCCATCGCGAGAACATCATCATACCTACCAAAACAACGGCTATACCGATCAGCAAAGTCGTGGAAGTCTGAAAAAGTTTCTCTATAACAAACATCACAAACATGACAGCTATCACTATACGGAGTAAAATGGTAGAAATTAAGGGAGCCCGGTTGAAACGGCTATCCTGCCATAACGCCTGGAACTCTACAGAGTGGTTTTTTTTCATGATAATGGCACGCAAGAAAGGTGCGATGCAGACGATAGTAAAAACAGTTCCTGCCAGATTGGCCCAAAAGACAGGCAGACTAGCCCGGAACAATGGAATAATAAAATGGAATGAAAGTGTAATCATAGCTATACACAATACAGAATAAACAGCTACGATCCTAGCTATGGCAACCAACAATTTCTTCCAATTGTTTTCATGATTCACCGTTTGTGATCCCGATGAATAACGCTCAAGCATTTTTTTCCATTTGCCGGGCAGACGTTTCTCTACTATATGATAAGCAGGTATCGCCAAACGTATCATATACGGGGTCAGAAATGTGGTAATGACCGAAACAGCCACCACAATAGGATATAAGAAATCACTGGTTACTTTCAGACTTACCCCCAACGAAGCGATAATAAATGCAAATTCACCAATCTGGGTCAGACTGAAGCCACATTGCATGGCAACTTTCAACGGCTGTCCCGACAAAATCACGCCACCTGTACCAAAAATAACCTGCCCAAGCAGAATGGCCAATGTAATAATCACAATGGGCCATATATATTCTACAATCATGGCAGGGTCTACCATCATTCCCACAGATACAAAGAAAATGGCTCCAAACAAATCCTTTACAGGGGCCACAAGCTTCTCTATATTTTCGGCCTCTACCGTTTCTGCCAAAATAGACCCCATTATAAAAGCTCCAAACGCAGCCGAAAATCCAACCTTGGCCGCCACAACTACCATACCGAAGCACAATGCCAGCGAAACAATCAGCAATGTTTCATTTGCCATCCACTTGCGGGAACGCTTCAAAAATGTAGGAATGATATAAATACCTACCACAAACCACAATATAAGGAAGAATAATAATTTGGCAATGCTATATACCATTTCACTGCCCTCGAAATTCTGACTCACTGCCATTGTACTCAACATAACCATCAAAACAATAGCCAATATATCTTCCAATATCAAAATACTAAGAACCAAGCCGGCAAACCGTTGCTGCCTCAATCCCAAATCATCAAAAGCCTTATAGATAATAGTCGTGGAGGACATGGCCAACATACCTCCCAAATACAGACAGTCCATGCGTTGCCACCCGAAAGACCACCCTACAAAAATCCCAACCAATATCATACAAAATATAATGGTACACGCCGCAATGACCGCCGTCCCCCCTACCTTCACCAGTTTCTTGAAACTAAATTCCAACCCTAGAGCGAACAACAAGAATATCACACCAATCTCCGACCATGTATGGATATTGGCCACATCAATGACCGACGGAGTAAGAGGAACATGGGGACTTGCCAAAAAGCCGGCTACGATATAGCCGAGAACAAGAGGTTGCTTTAACCGTTTAAAGACGAGCGTCATGACACCGGCGCAGATCAGAATCAAAGCCAAATCACTTATCAATGGAGCCAATTCAGACATAGCTAATAAATTTTTGATTGCAAAATTAAGAATTATCTATTTATCATATTCTTCATCCTATTATTAATTTTACATTAAAAGCTGTTTTTATGAAAAGGAACTAACCGTAAATGTATATCAGCCATATAAAGAAAACGCGAATATTCAGATTTCTTGAATATTCGCGTTTTCTTTGTTATCAGCGTTCTCTTTTCCGGCTTTCGATTTATTTTCTGAACGGGGCCTTTACTACTACAGCTTTCAGCTTGCGTCCGCGCACATCAATAAATATTTCAGTACCTAATGCTGTGTAAGCAGTCTGAACATATCCCATACCGATACCAATCTTACGCATTGGAGACATGGTTCCACTAGTTACTTCACCTATTTTCTCTCCATCAGCATTTACCAGTTCATAACCATGACGGGGAATACCACGGTCTACCATTTCAAAAGCAATCAGCTTGCGTTTCAATCCTTCGGCTTTCTGCTTTTCAAGTAAAGCACGTGAAGTGAAATTCTTTCCTTCAACAAATTTGGTAATCCAGCCCAATCCTGCTTCCAACGGAGAAGTGGTATCACTCAAATCATTACCATACAGGCAAAAGCCCATTTCCAAACGTAACGTATCACGAGCCCCTAGCCCGATAGGTTTAATCCCTTCAGGAGCACCTGCTTCAAAAATTGCTTTCCAGATAGCCTGACCGGCTTCGGGATAAAAATAAAGCTCGAAACCACCTGCACCGGTATAACCGGTATTCGAAATAATCACATCTTTCTGACCGGCGAACTCACCTGTGGTAAAAGCATAATAAGGAATTTCAGACAAGTTGACCGGAGTCAGTTTTTGCAAAACTTCCATAGCCTTCGGTCCCTGAATAGCAAGCTGTGCCATACGGTCGGATGCATTTTCCAATTCCGCACCCACTGTGTTATGGCTGACACACCAGTTCCAGTCTTTCTCAATATTGGCCGCATTTACCACCAACAAGTATTTTTCGGATTCATAGTGATACACCAACAGGTCATCAACAATACCTCCCTCCTCATTAGGGAAACAAGTATATTGCGCTTTACCGACGGGCAAAGTCGCCACATTGTTTGAAGTCACTTGCTGCAAAAACTCCAACGCATTAGAACCTTTTACCCAAAATTCACCCATATGGGATACATCAAAAACACCTACGGCATTACATACAGTAAGATGTTCATCAATAATTCCCGAATATTCAATAGGCATATTATAACCTGCAAATTCGTGCATTTTCGCCCCCAAGGCAATGTGTGTTTCGGTAAACGGAGTTGTTTTCATGTTATTACTTTACTATTTTAAGGTTAATAAATTACTTATCTTGCCACCAATTCAGCGATTTTCACCACCACTTTCATGGCTTTCTCAATAGACTGGATTGGCACGAACTCATATCTGCCATGAAAATTCAAGCCGCCGGCAAAAATATTGGGACAAGGCAATCCCTTGAATGAAAGTTGTGCACCATCCGTTCCACCGCGGATAGCCTTCACCTTAGGTGTCACGCCCGCCTCTTCCATAGCCTTGAAAGCGATATCAATGATATGCATCACCGGCTCAATTTTCTCACGCATATTGTAATACTGGTCTTTCAATTCCAATGTAACGGTGCCTTCTCCATATTTCTTATTGATGATTTCCGCCCACTTTTTCATATTTTCCTTGCATGCCTCAAACTTGGCACGGTCATGATCACGGATTATATAAGAGATGGTAGTCTGCTCTACTTCACCCGTCATGCCAATCAAATGATAGAATCCCTGATAACCATCAGTACATTCGGGCACTTCGTCCGTAGGCAGTAAAGACACAAACTCATTAGCTACACGCAAGGAGTTGATCATTTTATCCTTTGCATATCCCGGATGTACGTTACGTCCTTTAATAATCACTTTCGCAGAAGCGGCATTAAAGTTTTCAAACTCCAACTCCCCTACTTCACCACCATCCATCGTATATGCCCACTCACATCCGAATCTCTCCACATCAAATTTATGTGCACCCAAGCCTATTTCTTCATCAGGATTAAATCCCACACGAATTTTTCCATGCTTGATTTCAGGATGTTCTTTCAAATATACCATAGCCGAGATGATTTCAGCAATACCCGCCTTGTCATCAGCTCCCAACAATGTTTTGCCGTTAGTTACAATAAGATCCTCCCCTTTATGATCCAACAGTTCGGGAAATTGCTTGGGAGAAAGTATAATGTTGTCTTCTTCGCATAATACAATATCCGTTCCGTCATAACCATAGACAATGCGTGGGGTGACTCCCGCACCCGTCATATCGGGACTGGTATCCATGTGTGCAATAAATCCGATGGTAGGAACCGGTTTATCCGTATTGGCCGGCCATGTAGCAAACAGATAACCATTCTCATCCAAAGAAATTTCCTGAAAGCCCAATTGTTCCAATTCAGATCTTAAATATTGTGCAAACACCATCTGCTTCGGTGTACTGGGGGTAGCCCCGCTATTCTCATCAGACTGAGTGTCGAAGCTTACATATTTTAAAAATCGTTCTATTACCGTCATTTTTCTTTTTGTTTTAATATTCATACTTGCCTGTAAAAATAGAAAAAGAGCCGTGAATTGCCAAACAAATCACGGCTCTTTTTCATTAATATTTTATTATTTTGTTATTAGAAGCAACTGGAACCATCAAAACAATGGGTACATACCTTACATTTTGGTAATCCTATCGCTTCTACCAAAGTTTCCAAAGTATTGAATTTCAAGGAGCTCAAACCGAAGCGGTCGGCAATCATTTGCACCATCTTCTTATACTCCGGCGAATCTGTCGTTGCATATTTTTCCAGATTCTTATTTTCATCGCCTTCAATCTCCTTAATCATCCGGCGGGTTATCAATTCCAAATCACTTTTTGAAGAAGTGAAACCAATGAAAGGGCATCCATAAATCAATGGCGGACAAGCAATGCGCATATGAACCTCTTTGGCACCATAATCAAATAAAATTTTTACATTATCACGAAGTTGGGTTCCACGCACTATAGAATCGTCACAGAACAACACGCGCTTACCTTCCAGCATTGCACGATTAGGTATCAGCTTCATTTTTGCTACCAGTGAACGCATTTCCTGATTGGCAGGAGTAAAACTACGAGGCCAGGTGGGTGTGTACTTGGCAATAGCACGATGATAAGGAATTCCTTTGCCTTCAGCATACCCCAATGCCATGCCTACTCCCGAATCAGGAATACCGCAGGCACAATCAACTTCCGAATCGTCCTTCTGCCCCATTTTATAACCACTCATAAAACGTACTTCCTCTACATTTTTCCCTTCATAGCATGAAACAGGAAATCCATAATATACCCACAAAAAAGAACAAATCTGCATTCCTTCGTTCGGCTTGCGCATTTGTTCCATTCCGTCGGCACGCAAGCGAATAATTTCGCCCGGTCCTACATATTTCTCTATTTCATAATCCAGATTCGGCAAACTGCTTGATTCACTTGTCGCAGCATACGCACCCTCTTTTTTACCTATCACAATCGGAGTACGCCCCCATTTGTCACGTGCTGCTATAATACCATCTTCCGTCAATATCAGCATGGAGCATGATCCTTTGATTTTATTAAAGACATTCTCTATACCATCTACAAAATTTTTCCCTTGCACAATAAGCAATGCGATCAGCTCCGTCTGATTCGTCTTGCCAAGACTCATTTCAGAAAAGTGCATATTAGCTGCCAGCAAGTCGCGTTCCAATTCCGTAATGTTATTGATTTTAGCTACTGTGACGATGGCGAACTTGCCCAGATGCGAGTTTATCACGATAGGCTGCGGGTCCGTATCACTGATAATGCCGATACCCGAACTACCTTTGAACTTTGGAAGTTCAGATTCAAACTTCGTGCGGAAATAAGAACTCTCCAAATTGTGGATAGAACGCATAAATCCCTCTCCTTGGGCATACGTAGCCAAACCACCTCTTTTTGTTCCTAAATGTGAATTATAGTCCGTCCCGTAAAATAAGTCGGTGACGCATTCAGCCTTTGAGACTGTTCCAAAAAAACCACCCATTCCTTTTTGCGTATTTTTCGTTTAGGGTGCAAAATTACGAAAAATCTCTGGAATAACCTCGAAAAACGGGAGAAATGACGCTAAACGACTTAATATCAGAGTCGTTACGATGTCAAATGATGACAAGCCTAAAAATCGGAAAACGCAAAGAAAAGCGGATTTAAGAAGAAGAATGGTTTGCAAATCATTACCCGTAAAAGAGTAAGATTTAACATATGAGAGATGCTATTGCACCGTTTGTCACCGATTTGCGTATCAAGGTCTAACTCGTTGATATTTAACTTTGCAAACAAAAAACGAGTATGGCAAGAAGTACATTCAAAGTGCTGTTCTACGTGAACGGCAGCAAGGAGAAAGACGGTATTGTCCCCATCATGGGACGAGTGACAATCAACGGTACTGTGGCGCAGTTCAGTTGCAAGCAGACCATCCCGAAAACCCTTTGGGATGCGAAAGGCAACCGAGCCAAAGGCAAGAGTGCCGAAGCACGGAACATCAATCTGGCTTTGGACAACATCAAGGCACAAATCATCAAGCACTATCAGCGCATATCCGACCGAGAGGCATACGTAACGGCTGAAATGGTGCGCAATGCCTACCAAGGGGTAGGAAGCGAGTATGAGACACTGATAAAGGCTTTTGACAAGGATTGCGCCAACTTCCTGAAACGTGTCGGCAAAGACCGCAGCATCGGCACATACAAGGTAATGGTAAGGGCAAGGAACTATGTCGCAGCCTTTATCAAGTCATTCTACAGACGGACGGACATGTCCATGCTGGAACTTACGCCCGACTTCATCAAGGAGTTTGCGGCTTATCTTACGGCTGAACGGGGACTGAAAAACGCCACCATCTGGCTGAACTGCATGTGGCTGAAAGGCGTGGTCATGCGTGCGCACTATAACGGACTGATACCGAGAAATCCGTTTGCGCAGTTCCATATCAGCCCGAATGTTAAGGAACGGGAATATCTGACAGAGGACGAAATCAAAAGAATCATGGCGCACGAGTTTGACAACCCCACCCTCGCATTGGTGCGAGACCTGTTCATTTTCGCCTGCTTCACCGCCTTGTCTTTCGTGGATATGAAAGAACTCACAACGGACGAAATAGTGGAGGTGAACGGTGAGAAATGGATATTGTCGAAACGGCACAAGACAAATGTCCCGTTCCAAGTGAAGCTGCTGGATATTCCCTTGCAGATAATCGAACGGTACAAGTATCTGTCGGAAGACAGGCTGGTTTTCGGGAAAATCAACTATTGGACGATGTGCAAACGACTGAAAAAGGTAATGGCGGAATGCGGAATAGAGAAGCAAATCTCCTACCATTGCGCACGTCATACATTTGGAACACTGGCTCTTAGCAAGGGGATGCCCATTGAAAGCGTGAGCCGTGTTCTGGGACACACGAACATTGTGACAACACATTTGCAGGTACAACTATTATTGCTATCTTTGCACCAACTTAATAATCAAGAATATGAGAGGTGCAATTTATTCACGTGTTTCTACCTTAGACCAAGATTACAAGAGGCAGACCAACGAATTAAAGGAATATGCCCAATATATGGGCATAGAGATAACCCATGTCTTTGAAGAAAAGGAAAGCGGTTTTAATGATGACAGACCAGAGTTTGCCAAGTTAAAGGAACTGACAAAAGACGATATTGATATAGTCTTGGTTTGGGAATTGTCAAGACTTAGCAGGAGGTCTCTCTATCTCCAGCAGCAGATTGAATATTTCACAAAGAAAGGAATATGCGTTTATGCCAAGAAAGAGAATCTTAGGACATTGGACGAGAAAGGAGAGGAAGACAGGAACACCAAATTCATCATTGGCATAATCGCCATGATTGCAGAGCAGGAAGTGGCTACCCTTAAGTCAAGAAGCATATCCTCCAAGAGAAACAAGATAATCAATGAGGGGAACAGCTACACATACAAAGCTCCCTATGGCTATGATTACAGCACAGAAACGAAGAAGCTAAGCATAAATGAGGAAGAAGCCAAGACTGTCAGACGGGTTATAGAACTCTCTGCCAACGGTTATTCAAGTGCGAGGATAGCCCTCATTCTGAATGCAGAGAACATACCAACAAGGAGCAAGACCAAAATATGGACTATGGGAACAATCAATACCATGCTGTCTAATCCTGTCTATAAGGGTAAAGCTGAATATATGCTTAAAGGTACTGAACCCAAGAAAGGCAAGAGATATAAGAGACCTATTGATGTCGCCATTGTCAACACCCCTGCCATTGTTTCAGCAGAATTATATGACCTGTCAAGGGAGAAGATGAAAGGGAGGGCATTCAGAAGCAAGAGCACAGGTGTCAAACACTTCCAATTACTAAGAGGGCTGATTTATTGTCCTTACTGTAAGATTAAATATACCTATGAGGGTGGCAGGGATTTATACGTCTGCCATGACAAGCACAAGAAATCCAAGAACAAGCCAGACTGTTTCAGTAAGGCTATCAAAGCTACAAGGATAGAGAAGATTGTTTGGGAGTTGGTAAAGCTGCTGTTCTCACAGGAATTAGCCACAGGCAAAGCCCAAGAGCAGGAAGAACCGTTAAGGCAGGAGATTGAAGCCCACAAGAAGCTGCTCATGGGCATAGAAGAAAAGTTGAACGATTTGACAGCACAAGCCAATGCCATAGTAAATGCAGCGATTGACATCAAGCGTGAAATGCCCAATATGCCTGACTTATATATCAACAAGATAAGAGAAGCAGCGTCTTTAGATAAAGAATCAAAGAAATACCAATATGAGAAAGACAGACTGAACAAACTTATCCTGTCCTGTGAGGACAAGATTAAGGCTATCAATTCATTGTCCAACGAGAAAGTTCTTGTAGATAGCATTACTGATGATATGGAACGCTACGAATTGATTCACAAGGTTATTGACCACATGATTATATATGGTGAAGATTCTGCATATTCTTTGGTTGTGGTAACTTTCAAGACAGGACAGGAGGTTTACATTGGCTACAAATCCAAAGGCTATCAATACTATACGATATTCCACCCATCACAGAGTGTTTGGTTTGACACAGAGAAGCGGTTAGGCTACATAACAACCATGAAATCCCCCGATTCTTTAGTTCTTTCATTAGAAACTGTTACCAAAGAATACTCCGTTACAAATTTCATAAAAGTGCTTGATGTCTCTAAGAACAGGCGTTATTATGAGAACCAGTCTTAATATTTGTGGGAACGGTAACTGCCAAGAAAGAATCGGGCAATATGCCTGCCTTTAGACCAAATTTTACTAAAATGGGACAGAATCATTCAGACCATAATAAAGATAATTATTATTACTTTTGTCCCATAATTCAAACGATTAAACTTTAAATTCAGATTATGATAGAGAATACCAACTTGGAGTTAAAACTCGTTGAAATTCGGGACAATCAATATATGTCAGACCTCTACCCTGACGGTCTGCCGAGCAATGCTATTATTGATAAGACTTTAACAGCCAAAGGAGCTACAACTTGTGAATTGGATGAAAGATATGCCAAACGTAACTCCATAATCATTGAACCCAATGTTCCCGTAATTGACAGCAAGCAAGTCAAATACCCGAACTTATTGGGAGTACGTGAAGGAGTTACGGATTACGATGTCAAGAAATATCTGCTTGACAAGTCCATACGTTACAAGAAGATTATAGTAACCCCTGAAAGCTATTCCAAAGTCAAACAGGCGGCTGAATATGCAGGTGTAAACCTCTTTAAAGACTTCTTCCTGCTTATAGATGAATGCGAGAAAGTTG
>ERZ809807.447-NODE-447-length-11925-cov-12.0894_pt1 | contig 11925 bp, 9 predicted proteins | sample MGYA00520348_ERZ809807 | MGnify/ENA primary metagenome ERZ809807 (study PRJEB31588, sample SAMN03398861) | human gut metagenome | study: EMG produced TPA metagenomics assembly of the PRJNA231909 data set (A prospective, longitudinal analysis of the...
AAGAACAACTTAGCTGGCGCAGCGAACCCTTGACAAACCGAAGCATTCAAATGCTATTCTGTTTTTGCGAGGGTTGGCTGGGCTTGCTTTGCTGTTCTCTCCGTCACCCTCGCTACTCCAAGGCCAGCATTTGAATGATGTTTGTCATGGGCAGCGGATGGTTGGCGGATTTTTTCATTTTAGGGCTTGACTTTTAATAGTTAGTCTTCGCAAGAGATTGATAGGCTTCTGCCACCTTGCTCTTGGGGTCATACTGGAAAATGCTCTTGCCGGCGGCACTGGTTTCAGCAGCACGAACAGACCGGGGAATGGTCTGGTCGAACACCTTGATTTTACTACCGTATGCCTGACGAATCAAAGTGTCGATCTGCTTTCCATAGTTGGTGCGGCTGTCCGTCATGGTGAGCAGGATGCCCTCGATTTTCAGCTTCGGATTGATTTTCTGCCGGTGTACCTTACAGATTGTCTGCAAAAGCTGCTCCAGACCTTTGGCAGAAAGATATTGAGCCTGTACGGGTATCAAAGCAGTGTCTGCCGCCGCCAGTGCATTGATGGTGAGCATACCAAGGGAGGGAGTACAGTCCAGCAGGATATAATCGTACTCCCGTTTTGCTCCGTCCAACACCTGTTTGAGCATCTTTTCCCGGTTCATGCTGTTTACCAGAGCCACCTCCAATCCTGCCAATTCGATGTTGGCAGGGATGAGGTCTACGCCCTCTGCATGGTGCAGGATGCCCTCACCGGGTTGGATAGGCTGGTCGTTCATGGCTTTCTGCATCAGAGTAGACAATGTGGCAGGCAGCTCGTCCGGCTGCTGCCAGCCCATGCTGATGGTAAGACTGCCCTGCGGGTCAGTGTCCACCAGCAGAACTTTTTTGCCCTCCATCGCCAGCCCGATGCCCAGATTTTCACAGGTGGTGGTCTTGCCGGTGCCGCCTTTCTGGTTGACGATGGCTATCGTGGTTGCTTTCTTTGAAATTTTCATCACCTCCGATTCGCTAAGTCGTGGTTGGTTTGGTTCTGGTAGGAAAGCTGCATGGTGGTGGGCGCGTTGTACAGAGAAGCGAGCAGATATTGTTTCATGTTACGGATCGGGCTGCTGTTCTCTGCAAAGCACTTCAGCACAAAGCGGATGTGGTCGGCGTTCAACTTCATAAACCGACTGCATACCACCTCGGCGGGCTTATCGTCCCCAGCAATGTGCAGCAGCTTACGGTTGGTAGCGCAGGTGTCCACCAGCAAGTCTACGATCTGGTAGATAATGTCCTTGTCATCCGGGCAGAGCCGGAGCAAAAGGTCTATCTCCAAAGACTGAGAAAAATATTCTTCCAGTTGGGTGCGTTTGCTCATCCCATCCGCTTCTTCAGAATAGAAGGGATCAGTCTCACTCATTTCAGTATCATTCTCTTTAGTCTTATTACATCGTGATTTTGAAGGGTCTTGACTTGCGTTTTTGAAGCCTCCAGAATCGTGAAAATCACGATTCTGGAATATTGATTTTGACGATTCTGCCGAAAAGTTCTTCACATACACCAAACTTGGCTTTCCCAGACCTCTTCGTTTTCGTTCAATCAAACCAAACTTTTCGAGTTCCCGGAGCAGCTTGGTCGCTTTGTTGTCTGCGCAACACAATGCCCTCTTGACATCCTCTATCGTGAAGATGATGAACACCCGGTTCTGCTCGTCCAGCCAGCCGTTTTTCACAGACAGGCTCATGCGGTCCAGCAGGATGCCGTACAGGGTTTTGGCATCGGTTGACAGATCTTGAAACCGCTGCTCCTGAAAAAGAGCCTTTGGAATGCGGAAGAATGAAAACAGTTCTCCGGCTTGTCCGTAAAAGTAGTCAAGGGTCATGTGGCTTTTTCAACGTTTTGCTCCAGCTTGTGTTCAAAAAATCAACCGCCTTTCGTTTGAAAATAAAAAGCGCACTCTTTTCTTATTGAAAAGTGGTGCGCTATGTAATATAATGGCTATATAATTTAGCTATCCAAAAGATAGTCGATGAGATATTCTTTCGGAATCATGAAAGATCGTCCGACTTTCAGGCAGCGAATTCTATGTTGATGGATTCTTCTGATGATGGCAGTCTGGCTTTTGAAACCGAGTAAAGTTGTTGCTTCTTCGACAGACAGCACATCAGGATAGTTCACAAATAATTTTTTATAATACTCTTTTGCTTGATTTTGATTCATTATCCTTGACTTTCCTTTCGTTTTGTGCCTAAGCAGAGGAGCGTTTTGCCCTGCATCCCTCCTGAACATCCCTCCAATTTCCATTTGGGCGGTCCAAACCGAAAAAACAGAGTAGAGGAAAAACGCATCGAAAAATCGTGGATATTTCAAATTATTGTTCGTTGAGGCGTGAATTTTGCCTTTGCACAGTGGGAACCAGATATCACTAGATATCACTGGATGACACCAGATGGAAGATGAGGATAAAAACTCAAAATCCCTTGTGCTAATAACACGTGTGGGTTCGACCCCCACCACCGGCATAGAGAAGCCGACTGAGAGGTATTCTCAGCCGGCTTTTCTTTTTAATTTTTCCCTTGTCCATCAGGAACGCCGGGAACTGAAATGCTGCAAAACTCAGCGGCGGAGCCGGCTGTTTTAACTACTATTTAAGACTTTGTGGGTTTCTGTTCATAAACTTCTGGTATCCTGTACATAACGAAACGAGAAAGAGGGAGCTTTATGAACGCCGAACTCACTTTCCTGCAATTCCTGCAATCCCTGCACAGCCCCATGCTGGATGGAAGCATGTGTTTTATTACCCGTCTGGGAGACTCCGGTATTCTCTGGGTGACGCTGACAGCGGTGCTGCTGGTGTTCCGCAAAACGCGGCGGGTCGGATGTGTGCTGGCAGCGGCGCTCCTCATCGACGCTGTCCTCTGCAATCTTCTTCTCAAGCCGCTGGTGGCCCGCGTCCGTCCATGCGGCATCCTTACGGAGGTACAACTGCTTATCCCGTACCCGGACGATTTCTCCTTTCCTTCGGGCCATACGGCGGCGTCCTTCGCCTCGGTGACAGCCCTTTGGATGGCCGGGAAAAAGCAGTGGGCGATGGCGGCTCTGCCGGTAGGCGTTCTCATCGCATTCTCGCGGATGTACCTCTGTGTCCATTACCCGACGGATATTCTGGGTGGTGCCATTTTGGGAGCCGCCTGCGGATGGGCGGGAGCATGGCTTGTAAAGAAAGCAGAGCGACGAATGGCCATCCCGCGGAACTGAAAAAAGAAGAAGAGACCGCCGTACAGCAGCTTGCTGTACGGCGGTCTCTTTTGTTATGGGGACCCGCTTATCTGCGGGAACATCCCGGTTTTCCGCAAAAAGCCCAAAAGACATGCAGGCGAAGCAATGCAGCCCCCCCAAAATATGCTTCAGCAAAAAGAAAAGCACTGTACTTCCTGCGAAGTACAGTGCTTTTTTGGTGGAGAATAGCGGGATCGAACCGCTGAGCGCTTGCATGCCATGCAAGCGCTCTCCCGAACCACCTTGAAACGCACCCCCAGAAAAGCGTGTGCGAATGGGTGTGATTTAGCGTTAATACGCCAAATTCGGTTGAAAAGTGATTTTCTGTCCAACAATCAGCATAGTAGCATGAGAACAATTTAGGTACAGAATTCATTTGGCCGTATTCTACAGTCGGATTTACCTGCTGTCAAGATGTTTCATGTCATTCATGCCGCTAAAGCGAGTCAATATCCTTCTATTTCAAATTACATAGCGCAATTCGACCCCAAAAATCGAAGTTGCGCTTTTTTCATTCCTCAATAATTTTTTCACCGGAGGTTTATACAATGTTTTTATCTCATTGTTGCTTTCAGCCCTTGACACAACCGTATGACCCTTGACTACTTTTACGGACAGGCCGGAGAACTATTTTCGTTCTTCCGCATTCCAAAGGCTCTTTTTCAGGAGCAGCGGTTTCAAGATCTGTCAACCGATGCAAAAACTCTGTACGGCATCCTGCTTGACCGTATGAGCCTTTCTGTTAAAAATGAATGGTTTGACAAAAAAGGTCGAAGGTCGGCGACACCGTGGGCAGCAGTTCCTCCACCACCGAGACCATGTGCGTCATCTACGATTTGAGCTACCTCGAGATGACCCTGGACGTCGATGAGCTGGACATCCTCGACATCGCGGTGGGCCAGAAAGCAGAGATCACCGCCGACGCCATCGACGACCGCACCTTTGAGGGCGTCGTCACCAGCATCTCCTCCGCCGGCACCACCACCGGCGGCACCACCACCGGCGGCACCACCACCTATCCCGTCACCATCCGCATCGACGACACCGGCAGCCTCATGCCCGGCATGAATGCCACTGCCGCCCTTGACATTCCCCCTTGCCGGCGTTATGTTATTGTTAAGGCGACAGCCGGTTTCGTCGTCTTTCACCTCATATTAAAATCGCTCTTGTTTTATAGCTGTCTGGACTTTACACAAAATTTGGGAAAGACCCATTTTTGTCTAACTTTTGGGGTTCATTTCAGTATCCGGAGTCTCTTTTTTGGCATTTTCTTCAATGTTTTTGCAATTGGAATCTATAGTTTCGATAGCTGTTTTCTTTCAACGGCATGGATAAGCTAGGCCTTATTCATCACCCGAAATTTTAATTATTTTTCGCTCTGATTCTGATATACTATCGTTAAGACATCGATTTCGGAGGTCCACATGGATACAAGTATTTTCCGTTATGTGCTCGAGGTAGAAAAATACAGAAACATCACCCAGGCGGCGAAGCGACTGTTTATCTCGCAACCGGCACTGACCAAACAGCTGAATAAGCTTGAAAAAGAGTTGGGCTTTTCGCCTTTTGACCGCACGCACAGCCCGATCAGCGTTACACCACAGGGCGAAATTTTTCTCGATTTTGCTCGGCGCTATGTGCAGCTCGAAAGCGAGATGATGGATAGTCTTCGACAGTTTAATCAGATTCCAGCAGAGCCTGTACTGATTGCCACAACGCATCGTGGTGGCGCCTACGCTGCTGTTCAGGCAGCACCTTTCATGATGACACATCCAGAGATACATCTCAGTTACCTGAATCGCAACTCTCAGCAGTGCGAAGAAGAGCTGGAAAGCGAATCCATCGACTTAGCCATCTATACTGAACCTGTACACTCCGAAAACATCGAGTATATGCCAGTACAGGAGGATCCGCTCGTATTTGTCATTCCACAGGAATCACCGATTCTGGAGGACCTAGATATCTCCGATAATTCACTCGAGCATCCGGTTGAAATCGACATCAGCCGTTTCCGTAATCCGTCGCTCCGATATATTCTGGCGACGCCAGGTCAGGGGCTGTATGATGCCGAAAAATCTTTTTTCAGAAAATATCACATCACACCGATTCATCCGCAGCGCATTGATTATGTTGACACACGATATCTCGTTGCCTGCAGCGGCTGTGGCATCGCCCTGTTGCCGCACACGACGATTCGTAATTCATCTACTGGTCAAAACCCGGTCTATGGCACGATAAAAGGCGATACTCTGTATCGTTATGTCATCGTCGCCCGAAAGAAGGGCCGCAACTTATCCCCTTCTGCAGAAATCGTCTGGCGCTACATGATCAGCGCATCTGCTAAAAATCGATAACATTTTGGAATCAGGTTCATAACAGAAAAAGGAGAAGCATTCGTCATTCAATTTGCAGTACAGAGCGAGTGCTTCTTTTTCTGTTTTATGGCGCTATGTCCATTCCAAATGGTTATCGTCCCATAGAAGAATCGCCATTGTCACAGTCTTGCACAATTATTCCCATTTTTGTACAATACATTTATCAAATTTGCCGGCAAATAAAAGTGCTTTAAAAATTCTGTATCACTTTTTGGGAGGATTGACTGTGAATAAGTTAAAAGAAACGAAGATCCTTGGGTTCCCTCTGTGGATGTACCTTATATTCAGTATACTGATGATGGTGATGGCAGCCAATGACTGGATGCTGACCAACATGGTCGGCGCACTCGCCTTCGCGATGATCATCGGCACGCTGCTCGGCTGGGTCGGTGACCATATCCCGGTCTGGAAGACCTGGTTCGGCGGCGGCATGCTCTTCTCCTGCCTCGTAGCCGGCGCGATGAACACCTTCCACCTGATCGGTGAAGGCTCGATGGAAGCCCTGAATACCTTCAACGGCTCCACCGGTTTCCTCGATCTCTACATTCTCGTCCTGATCACCGGCTCTGTGCTCTCGGTTGATCGTAAGATGCTCATCAAATCCTTCGCCGGATTCGTCCCGACGATTCTTGCAGGTATTGCAGGTGCACTCGGCCTCGCTGGTCTCGTAGGTGCCATCACTGGCGTCGGCGCAATCGAGGCGATCGCCACCTATGCAATTCCGGTCATGGGCGGTGGCAATGGTGCCGGTATCACACCGATGAGCAAGATGTGGGCTGCTGCAACCGGCGGTGATGCCTCCTCCTGGTATGCATCTGCCTTTGCAATCATCAGCATTGGCAATCTCTGCGCCGTCTTCATGTCTGCACTGCTGAACAAGCTCGGCCAGATCAAGCCATCCATGACGGGTAATGGTCGTCTCATGGTCAGTGAAGAAAATGTCAGCACGAAGTCCAGTGACGTGAAGCCGACCGCAGCCGACTACGCAACCGGTCTCGCACTCGGTGTCGTATGCTTCAATGTAGCTAACCTCTACGCAAAGCACATCTCCATCATCAACCATGCAAACCTCGGCTTCAGTATTCATACCTTCGCTTTCATGGTCATCCTGATGGCGATTCTGAATATGACGAATATCCTGCCGGAAAACGTGAAGGCCGGCGCAAGGGGCATGCAGCAATTCTTCGTAAAGTATATGTCCTTCCCACTGATGATTACCGTTGGTATCGGTACGAACCTCACAGACTACGCGAAGGTCTTCACAAACCCAGCGTATATCGTCATCATCATGGCGACTGTCATCGGTGCGATGATCGGAACCTTCATCGTCGGTAAGCTGTTCCACTTCTATCCTGTAGAAGGAATGCTGACTGCCGGACTCTGTATGGCAAACGGCGGTGGTGCCGGCGACGTACAGTGTCTCGGCGCTGCGCACCGCATGGAGCTGATGTCCTATGCTCAGATTTCTTCCAGAATCGGTGGTGCCATCATGCTCGTCATCGCAAGCTTCATTTTCGGTAAATTCCTGTAATCCTGGAGGTACTATATGGCAAATCAGAATCCTTTGGCTACGAATCTCACGCTTGAGCAGCAGAAAAACCTGTTCGGCAATGCTTACTTAAATATGCTCTGGCACTGTCCGACCGACCTGCGTTTCCACTACTGGGTGCATCTCCCAGACTACTACTACGACGAAGAGGAGCATGAGTACTCTCTCCTCGTCATCATCCATGGAACCGGCTGTGCAATCGAAGAGTACATCAAGCAGGCGAAGGAACTCGCCGACAAATATCATATGGCTGTGCTTGCGCCTATGTTCCCGGGTGGACTCATTCAGCGCGATGACTTCAACAGCTATAAGCTCCTCTCCTGCGACGGCATCCGCTATGATCTGATTCTCCTCGATATGATCGAGGATATGGCGAAGCGCTATCCAGGCGTTCACACAGATCAGTTTTTCATGTTCGGACACTCTGGTGGCGGGCAGTTCGTAAACCGCTTCCTGCTCGCTCACCCTGATCGTCTGAAGGCCTGCTCCATCGGTGCACCTGGCCGTCCGACCTTCCTGAATCCAGACGAGGACTACTTCTGGGGTATCCGTGATTTCAAGGATTACTTCGGTTATGATGTCGACCTCGAAGCCGTAAAGAAGGTACCTGTCCTCATCAGTGTCGGCGAGCTCGACAACAAGTTTATCGGCGACTCCCCGTATGGCGATAACCGCGTAGCCCGTATGAAGAGCCTGCAGAAAAATTTCCAGGAGCACGGCGTCCATACGGAGCTGACGATCCTTCCGGGCTTCGCCCATGAGGCTGGTGAAAAGGAACGAGTGCAGGCCGCGCAGAAATTCTTTATCCAGTATTTATAACTCAAACTACAGTTTTTTGAATTTCCTTTCTTTGTACCCTCTTTTTAAAAGAGGGTACATTGCGTATTTCTTGCTTTTCCTTCATACTTGCGTACTTTTAGCAGATTATGAAAGCAAGCAGAATTTCTATTCTACGGAATCAACTATTCTGCACTGGAAGCTGCCGTCCGGCGAATCCAACAGGATGTTGATTTCCTGATGAAGTATCTCCCCAAGGTGCCTGATGATGCCTATGTGAAAGTGGAGACCACGAAGATTCTCAAACAGCTTCGATCTCACTCCTTACATTGAGGGGGAGTGATGCGTCCACCTGCAAAACAGTCGGACATCGAACAAGCATTTTCAAAAGCAACGAAATAGCAAGAATTGGGGGTTGCCGTCCATGCGCCTGCAAAATCAGGCATTTGGCTGATTCTCGATGCAACCTCTAAGAAAGCAAAAAGAAAAGCACCATACCTCACATGAAGTATGGTGCTTTTTTGGTGGAGAATAGCGGGATCGAACCGCTGACCTCTTGCATGCCATGCAAGCGCTCTCCCAGCTGAGCTAATCCCCCATAGCTGGTGTGCCGTCCCTGACGACGTGTGTTATTATACCAGCCAAATGGAGAGTTGTCAATAACTTTTTTTATTTTTTGTGAGCGACGCTGCGGCTGGTGCTGCGTTTGTAGTAGAACAAGTACTGCTGTACGATGCCAGCCTGCTGATCATAGGAAGGAAAAGGGTCGCGGCCGCCGAATTCCTCATCAATGAGTCGCTGTATCCAGACATCAATGGGAGCCATCGCGGTACGGCCATAGCCAAAGAGGCAGACGCAGTTTGCTACCTTTTTGCCGACGCCGTCCAGCTCGAGGAGGCGGGAAAAGAGCGCGTCGTCGGGCAGCGCCGCCAGAGCACCGAGGTCGAGTGTGCCGCTGGAAGCCTGAGCGGCAGCGTTCTGGATGTAACGGGTGCGGTAGCCCAGACCACAGCCCATCAGCTGCGCCTCAGAGAGGCCGCAGAGCTGCTGCGGGGTAGGGAAGAGGAAAACTTCATCGCCTTCGGCACTGAGCGGTTCGCCGCAGCACCGGGCAAGGTGTTCCACGGCGGTGCGGATGGCCGGAATGCTCTTGCGCTGGGAGATGAGAAAGGTGATGAGCATTTCCCATGGATCCTGATGCAGGATTCGGATGCCCTGCCCGAAATCGAGCGATTTGTCCAGATAGCTGCTCTGTCCCGCCAAGCTGCACCGCAGCGCGGCATAGTTCCGGCCCAAATCAAAGTAGTCGGCCCAGTACTCCCGATCTGAGCCATACCATGCGGCGTCGTATTGACCATCGCCCAGCGGGGTCAGATAAAGAAGTGCGCTGCCGGAAAGAAAGCGGTAGCGCCCGTCGGCCAGTTTCTGTGGCCGGAAGCACTGGCCGCTTTCGATGATCTTGTCGAGGTCAAAGTCGTCCTGGATGGCGACGAGCTGATGGGTGAGGGAAACTGTATGCATGGAAAAACTCCTTTTTGGAAAAATTGTGGCGATGCCCGATTCGCGGTGGAAACTGGTTTCTATCCGTACCCTCTGCGGGGAGGGTGACGGGCGGCGTGGCAAAGCCGAACGACACCAGTTTCAGCATTTCTATCCACGCCCTCCGCGGGGAGGACGACCCGCGCTGGATTATGCGCTTGCAGGTACGATACAATTTCTATCCACGCCCTCCGCGAGGAGGGCGACGTCTGGACAGCGACATTGCGCAGATCATTTACAAAATTTCTATCCACGCCCTCCGCGAGGAGGGCGACAAGGTCGTCTACAACACCCTGCTCGGCCAACTGTGGATTTCTATCCACGCCCTCCGCGAGGAGGGCGACTGGTGCTGCGGCCGAAGCCCGGGAAATATGTGCAATTTCTATCCACGCCCTCCACGAGGAGGACGACGGCCATTGAGCTGAGGCTCAGCACGAACGTGACCAAATTTCTATCCACGCCCTCCGCGAGGAGGGCGACGTCGGGGTGGAGACCTCGACCGCCTTGGCGTTGTAATTTCTATCCCCGCCCTCCGCGAGGAGGGCGACACGGCGAAAAAGACCAAGGCCGTCAACGTGAGCCCATTTCTATCCACGCCCTCCGCGAGGAGGGCGACTTTGTATCTCTCTCCACTGTCGTTTCCGGCTTGATGATTTCTATCCACGCCCTCCGCGAGGAGGGCGACCGTAGGAGCAGCAACGCTCAGACCTCGACCACGAGAATTTCTATCCACGCCCTCCGCGAGGAGGGCGACATAACGTCAAGAGGGTTATTGGGGCCCACTGAGATTTCTATCCACGCCCTCCGCGAGGAGGGCGACGTGCAGTGTGAGCGGCCCGGCAAAGCAGGCAAAAAATTTCTATCCACGCCCTCCGCGAGGAGGGCGACCCTTTGTCCTTCTGGCTGGCGAAGCTGTCCCGGATATTTCTATCCACGCCCTCCGCGAGGAGGGCGACACAAATACAACGCAAAATGCACGCAAATAAACCTATTTCTATCCACGCCCTCCGCGAGGAGGGCGACCTGCCGCGCAGTACGCGACCATGAGCATCAACGAGCTATTTCTATCCACGCCCTCCGCGAGGAGGGCGACCGCATGAGCTCGACCACGGCCAGCGTGCTCAGGTGATTTCTATCCACGCCCTCCGCGAGGAGGGCGACTGCCGGTCGGGGCGTTGTCGAGGGCCCACAGCCAATTTCTATCCACGCCCTCCGCGAGGAGGGCGACCTGCAATTTCTTCTTGTCCGAACAGATGATGTAATTTCTATCCACGCCCTCCGCGAGGAGGGCGACTGCCGGTCGGGGCGTTGTCGAGGGCCCACAGCCAATTTCTATCCACGCCCTCCGCGAGGAGGGCGACGAGCCGCTGCGAGTTCCCTGGCCCGCCTGATGGATGATTTCTATCCACGCCCTCCGCGAGGAGGGCGACCCCGCAGGCTGGTGCCCTCGGAGGCGAAAATCCAATTTCTATCCACGCCCTCCGCGAGGAGGGCGACGGACGCCGTGCTCCCTCTGCCTACGCTGGACGAGCTATTTCTATCCACGCCCTCCGCGAGGAGGGCGACCGTCCAAGACATTGAGACGGGAGAGGTCATTCAGATTTCTATCCACGCCCTCCGCGAGGAGGGCGACAGATGCTCCACCTCCACGCGCTGCTCTACCAACGCGAATTTCTATCCACGCCCTCCGCGAGGAGGGCGACGTCGCCGTCGTGGCGCTGCTGCATGATGTCTGCAATTTCTATCCACGCCCTCCGCGAGGAGGGCGACTTGCGAATATTGCTGAACAGCGCGTTGATTTCTTTATTTCTATCCACGCCCTCCGCGAGGAGGGCGACACTCTAGCAGCGACACTCGCAAGAACCTACAAGATTTCTATCCACGCCCTCCGCGAGGAGGGCGACCATAAACGTCTGGAAAGGCACCGCAGAACGTCCAAATTTCTATCCACGCCCTCCGCGAGGAGGGCGACACCAGAATGTGGACAATCCGGCCATAAACAGCACGATTTCTATCCACGCCCTCCGCGAGGAGGGCGACCTCGACTTTTACTACCCTGTATTCGCAAACCTGGGAATTTCTATCCACGCCCTCCGCGAGGAGGGCGACCGACATACAAGCATGTAAGAGCAGCCGCCACAATAATTTCTATCCACGCCCTCCGCGAGGAGGGCGACCTACCGGCTTGTAAAGCTGGCAGAATTCGAAGAGCATTTCTATCCACGCCCTCCGCGAGGAGGGCGACTTGTCCAGCATGGCCAAGATTTTGCGAATATTGCTATTTCTATCCACGCCCTCCGCGAGGAGGGCGACACTCTAGCAGCGACACTCGCAAGAACCTACAAGATTTCTATCCACGCCCTCCGCGAGGAGGGCGACTGCGAATATTGCTGAACAGCGCGTTGATTTCTTTATTTCTATCCACGCCCTCCGC
>ERZ809807.479-NODE-479-length-11329-cov-6.15939_pt1 | contig 11329 bp, 9 predicted proteins | sample MGYA00520348_ERZ809807 | MGnify/ENA primary metagenome ERZ809807 (study PRJEB31588, sample SAMN03398861) | human gut metagenome | study: EMG produced TPA metagenomics assembly of the PRJNA231909 data set (A prospective, longitudinal analysis of the...
TACCGGATAAACCCACAAGCCGATATCAAAAATATGTGACTAAAAAGTAAAACATAGTTTTTAGTAATTATAATTTGCCGAGCAAGAGAGTAATATTGCTTGGCAAATTTATATTTATCAAAGAATTTTTGAAAAAATTTAAAATTTCCCTGATTTTGTCCGGATCTTGTCACAGTCGGTTTGTTATGATATAGACACAATAAATAAACAAACAAACGAAATACGAATGTTACAATAGATGAGGATTTGTAAATCAAAGGTCGGATAATTCACAACGGATACCCGACCTTATTTTATGCTGAATTATGATAAACTGCGTTGTTTATCTTGAAAACTCTCTAAAAATACCTATAATTAAAGTATAGAATAAATCAGGTGCAGAGTTATGGATAAATTTGATGTTTTAAGAAAATACTTCGGATATTCCTCGTTCAGAAAAGGTCAGGAAGAAATGGTTGATTGCCTGTTGTCGGGCAGGGATGCTCTCGGCATAATGCCGACGGGTGCAGGCAAGTCTATATGCTATCAGGTTCCTGCAATTATGTTTGGCGGTGTTACTATTGTTGTTTCTCCGCTGATTTCTTTGATGAAGGATCAGGTCAATGCTCTTGTTCAGCAGGGAATAAAAGCGGCTTATATTAACAGCTCATTAACCGATATACAATATGACAAGGTGTTGAAAAATGCGGCTTTGGGAATTTATAAAATAATTTATGTCGCACCCGAACGGCTGGATTCAGTCGGTTTCATTAATTTATGCAGAAGAATAAAAATTTCAATGGTAGCCGTTGACGAATCGCATTGTGTTTCGCAATGGGGACAGGATTTCCGCCCGAGCTATCTCAATATCAATAAATTCATTTCCGTTCTCCCGAATCGTCCGATAATCGGAGCTTTTACGGCAACCGCTACTGATGAAGTCAAAAAGGATATTATAAATATTTTAAAGCTTAATAATCCTACCGTAGTGACCACAGGCTTTGACAGACCGAATCTGTTTTTCTCCGTTTTAAAACCTGCCAAAAAGGACAACAGGCTTATTGAACTTATAAAAGAACGCAGGGATAAGTCTGGAATAATCTATTGTTCAACACGCAAAAAGGTTGAAAGCGTTTGCGATTTGCTTATCAAAAGCGGCTTTCCGGCAACACGCTATCACGCAGGCTTGAGCGACGAGGAGCGTGTTAAGAATCAGGACGATTTTGTCTATGACCGCAAACCGGTTATGGTTGCGACAAATGCGTTCGGAATGGGCATAGATAAGTCGAATGTATCATATGTAATTCATTACAATATGCCGAAGAATATCGAAAGCTATTATCAGGAGGCAGGCAGAGCAGGACGTGACGGTCAGGAGGCAGATTGTATTTTGCTTTACGGAGCAGGAGATGTGCAGACCTGTCGATACTTTATCGAAAATACCGAGCCGAATCCACAACTTACACCCGAACAGAACGAGATGTTCAAGCAGAGAGAGGAAGAACGCTTAAAGCATATGATTTTCTATTGCAGGACAAGCGACTGCCTGCGTGGATATATGCTGAAATATTTTGGCGATGAAGCAGAGGAAAACTGCGGTAAATGCTCAAACTGTCTGACAAAGTTTGAAACGGTAGATGTTACGATAGAAGCGCAGAAAATTCTATCCTGTATCATCAGAACAGGACAAAAATTCGGCGCAACAATGATAGTCGATGTTCTGCGAGGAAAGATAAATGACAGAATAACATATTTCGGACTTGATAAGCAATCCACCTTTGGCATAATGAAGGACTCAAAGCCGACAGAAATAAAGTACATAATCGAAAAGCTGGAAGAACAGGGATATATCATATCAGTAGGAGCAGGCAAGCCGATACTCAGAGTAACAGAAATGAGCTATCCCATACTCAAAGGCAAAGCGAAAGTTAATATAAAGAAAACTATCAGAATTAAATCCAAAGAGAAAACTGTTGAGGAAACTGTTGATATTCCGCTGTTTAATATTCTTAAGCAAATCAGATATGAGATTGCAAGCAAAAAAGGAGTTCCTGCATTCCTGATTTTTTCAGACGCATCACTTACGGATATGTGCAGAAAACTGCCCGTAACACCCGAAGAATTTTTAACAGTCAACGGCGTAGGTGAAAACAAGCTGAAGCAATACGGCGAACGTTTTATATCAGCAATCGCCGAATATAAAGAATTATAGAGAAAAAATCAATTCAAATATGCGGATTATGCTTTGAATGATGTGAGTATAGTCTTATATTACATGGGTATCCCTTTTATTTGGCTAAGCAAAGAACTGATAAATGGACACTTATTATGTTAGAATAACAAGTGGAGATTCTTAAATTGTACATAAATTGTCAAAGTGAACCCACGATTTAAGAGAAAAATTAAGGAAGTTAGTGTGGGTTCACATTGACAAAAGTTGCACAGCTAAATGAATATTTCTAGATTTTCAGAGCCTTTAAAGTCAGTCACTGCCGCAGGCGGGGCTGGCCTTGACAGAGATGGCAATATACTACGGATAACTTGTATATGAATATAAAACAATAGAAGAATACTTTTTAAATAGTTCGAAATTGCGGAAGGAAACATATATAAAACGATTCGATTTCTCTAAGGGGGTAATATTATTGCTTGAGACAGAGGAGCTTGCAAAAAATAAACAGTATAAAACAGTGAAACTTGTCGGTGGGTATGTAGAAATCCTTGATTTGGACAAAATTATAGGTTATTGTCACAATAAAATCCATTACGGTGCTGTAACAAAAAACATAATAAAAACGCATGAATGTCTTTTAAAAAATGCAGATATTTTGAAAAATATGAAGATTCACCATACTGGTCAAGGGTGATGCAGAGCCTTGAAGCAAAAGCATTGCAAAAGGAAAGAAAGAAAAATATTGCTGCAAATGAGGTTGCAAGAAAGGCGAAAATTTTAAACGAATGTGAGCAAATAAAGCAGAAAGCACAGTATTTTGCTAATCAAAATACTTTTAGCATTATAATAACGAGGGTGATTCCTTCACCTATAAAAATGGATTTAAATACATAATCAATTATGTGTCAGATATCCCTTATGACGACTGGTACACATATCTTGAAATTGCAACAGCACTAGGAAAAACATTTCACTGCAAATTTAAACTTCGTCATGTTCGGTTACCTGACGGAAGATATATGACAACCGATGAATGAAAAAGGAGATTTCAAAATGATTGCAAAACTTATTTCTTTTAAAAAGCCTCAAAATATGCAACCATTAAATATTACTATTGACAATTGTAAATTTAAAAATACATCATTATATTACACATATACAGCTGCGTCAGGCGACTGTCACAATGAACTTTGCAAGAAACTCTATGAATACAATTCATATGAGAAATTTCTCTTTTCGTTGAACGGTTTTGTTAAAGCTTTCATAGAGAAAAATTATACTTTATCGTACGATCAGGCTGTTAATTTATGGGGCAAGGATACTGCCGCAGCTATCTTTGCAGAAGATGACTATCCGTTTAAAACGCAATTTATTGTTTTTAACAACAACCTTATGTTGCATAACTTCGAATTGAATTATAAGATTGAATTAGATGCAATGGTCATACAATTAAAAATTACTAATGATGACATTATTTACAGCAAAGGTGATAAGACCAAATGTGTCATAGTTAATAGCATTGATAATAAAAATGATATTTATGCGTATTTGTATGGCATCTTATGGGATTTGAATTTGATTACATCTGATGACGAAAGATTTGAAGCCTACGATGCATATGAACAGTGGCGTTTGGAAGATAAAACAGTTAATTTACATTTGGAACGTTGCTGGGAAGTTCTGAAAAGCATGGGTTATGCACAGGAATATGAGGTAGTTTCAAATGTTTCAAATTTATACTGGAATTATGCTGCGCAATCTAATGGCGCAATAATTATTGCATTGCTTGATACCACATTCAATAAGAATATGCTTGCAATGGACAAGCTGAAACTGATATTAAATTCCTCTGAAAAAGATATCAAAACAAAACATTATTTTTTGACCGATTCAGACAATATGCAGTATTTATCGGATGAAAAAGGAACACTTGGCGGACATTGGAAATTGAAAATCTATGGAGAACTTAACTGCAAATCGGCTAATCACTATATAGATAAAGGACAGTATGTAAGAAACAGAGTGTTCTTTAAATCGGAATCCGATGCTATCTCCGCAGGCTATCGTCCCTGTGCAGTATGTATGCGTGAGAAGTATGATTTGTGGAAAAAATTACAGAAGTAATGTAACCGGTTTTAGACAATAAGACAGAAAAAATATCATTTTATACTGCTTTAATGATTGAAAGACTAGACAAATTGTGCAAAATATGCTACAATTAAATTGTTTGTATCGTGAATAATTATTTGGTTTATTAATGGGAGTGTTTAATATATGCGTATTAGATGGGATATTGAAGAGGTGGTGGCTATGATATCGATTTATTTCCGATATAAATCCGGTGAAATACAGGATTTGAAATCTGAACTGACAAAACTATCTCATGCATTAAATTACAGAGCAGATATATTAGGTATTTCTCACGATGATACGTTTCGTAATATGAATGGCATGAATATGATATTTCAAAATGTAACTTATGTTGATACTGATGGTCAAGAAGGTATGTACGGAGTAAGCTCTATGATATATTATGTATATTATATGTATAAAGTTGACCGGAGTCGGTTCGATGAAATCTTGAATGATTTTATCAAAGAATATATGTGAGATGTGTGAACAATGAAAAACAGTTTCTTTAATGAAAATACATTTGATGACCTGATAAATGAAATAAGGTATGTATACAAATCCGATAAGCGACCTTGGATAATAGGATATAGCGGAGGCAAGGATTCAACTACGGTTGTTGAACTGGTTTACGAAATGTTACTTTCTTTACCTATTGATGAGAGAACAAAAAATGTTTATATAATTTCTTCTGACACTCTGATTGAAAACCCACTTATTAAAATATATATGAGCAAAATGAATAAAATGTTAGGTGAGGCAGCTGAAAAAGACAATCTTCCTCTCACGTCTTGCATAGTTACACCGGATGCACACAACACTTTTTGGGCTAATGTTATAGGAAAGGGATTCCCTACTCCAAGGATGAACGGAACATTCAGATGGTGTACTGATCGTCTAAAGATTGCTCCAAGTGCAAAGAAGATCAATGAGATTATTTGTAACGAGGGTGAAGAAGCAGTAGTGCTTCTCGGAGTCAGAAAAGCTGAGAGTGTTGCCAGAAAAAGAAGAATAGAAGGAAGAGAACTTTCGACAAGACTTCTTAATAGACACGAAACTATATCAAATGCTTATGTTTACAATCCTATAGTTGAACTTACCACAGATGACGTTTGGGATGTTTTGCTGGAACATAACAGTGGTAAAACTCCTTGGGGGTCTGATAATTCTGAACTTTTAGAACTCTATTCAGATGCAGACAGTGGTGAATGTCCCTTTGCAGGAATGTCAAATTCCGGTCAAACAAAAACATGCGGACAGTCAAGATTTGGTTGTTGGGTTTGCACTGTTGTAAAGGAAGATAAATCATTAAATGGATTTATCAGAACAGGTCATAGAGAACTAATTCCTCTTGCAGAGTTTCGTGCGTGGCTTATGAGTATTCGGGACAAGGAAGAATATCGTGAGAAAAAGCGTCGTGATGGCAAGGTGTATCGTACTCAGGATGGACATATGGGGTTTGGACCGTTTAACTGGGAAGCAAGAAAATTAATTCTGACAAAGTTACTTGAAACACAGCGAAAAATGAATTATCAGCTTATAACGTTAGACGAGTTAAAAGCTATTGATGAGATTTGGGATAATGAGCTTGATTTATCAAGAAGAATATTGGTAGATTTATATTATAAAATAACAGGCGAAAGATTACCGTGGGATAAATATAAAGAACCATTAATTGATATGGAAACTGTGGTTTTATTGCAGAATTTATGCAATGAATCCGATGTTCCTATGGAGTTAATAAGAAATATGATCTTGTCGGTTTATAAGAACAAGAATTATGCTAATCCTAAAATTCTAAGAAAAGATTTGGAAAGGTTGATCAATCAAGATTGGCTGCACTACAAAGTAAAAGAGAAGATAGAAAATGAAGATAGCTAAATTGATATTGAATAATTTCAGCTCCTATGAAGGTGAAATTATTTTTGACTTTACCACTGACAGCAATCACCCGATTATATTGATAGGGGGTCAGAATGGTGCCGGTAAGACATCGCTGTTTACTGCAATAAAAATTGCGCTGTACGGACCCCTTGCTTTTGGTTATACCGGATACACCTCATTTTATACAAAAAAAATAAAGAGTTTTATTAATGCCAAAGCGTTTCAAATATATAATTTCACAGCTGGTGTTTCATTAGATTTGCTGATTGAACGCAACGGAGAATTAAAGTCTTATACAATTGAACGAAATTGGACAATAATTAATAAGAAACTTGATGAAGAGTTTTGCGTTAAGTATGGAAAAACAGTGCTTGATGAATCAGAAAAAAATTATTTTGAAAGCTATCTTATGACAATAATTCCTCCTGATTTATTCGACTTTTTCCTCTTTGACGGTGAAGAAGTAGGAAATATTTTTTCATCAGAAGGATATAACAAGTATGTAAAAAATGCACTTCTTACTATGTGTGGAATTGATGCATTTTCTTCGATTCAAAGGTTTTGCACAAATTATATTGACAAGTCTTTTGGTAGAAGCCATGAACAAATAAAAGATGAGTATGTCGATTGTATTAAAAAAATATCCAAATTAGAAAATAATATAGAAAAAAATCAAAAGTCAAAAATTGAGATTGATAAAAGAATAAATGAATTGGTTGCTTTGATTGAACAAAGACAAAGTGAGTTTTTACGTGCTGGCGGTTTGCCTGAGTCAAAAAGGCTAAAAATGCAGTCTGACGCTTTTGAATTAGATAAAAAAAGAAATATCTGTTCAGCAAGAATAAAAACATTTATGGAAGCTCAAATGCCATTTTTCCTTTTAAAAGATTTTTCAAATCAAATAGAAAAACAGATTAATTTTGAGGAAAAACAAACTATATATGATTATGTAAGATTTATGATTTCCCCAGAATTCATTGATTCTGTTCTAAAGGAAAATAACATGGTTTCAGATGATTTGGCATCTGATTTGTATAGCAGAATTTTAAAAAAACTTCGTCCTGATAGTGATATTAGTGATGATGTTAATCTTATTTTGGATCTTTCCAGAGATGAGGTTAGTTTAATAGAACAAAAAATATCCATGGCAGATGATTTGGACGTTGATGAACTTATTGATTTGATTAATAAGAAGGAAGCGTATACAAAGGAAATCATCTCTATAAATGCTACGCTAAGAAATGCCCTTAGCGAAGATGATGCAAAAAAGTACCAATCAGAAATTGATAGTGCGGAGCAACAAATTGGAGAGTTGAAGCTTAGATTAATAAATATCAACAATGCTCTTGAAACTGATACTTTAAAAATGCAAGCTCTTATGGTAAAAAAAGAAAATATGCTTAATGATGTAAAAACACATCATGTTTATCAATTATGCGATAGAGTTGCAAGCATGATGAATAATGTAGTTGCTGTTAAAACAGATCAAATACGTGAGATACTTGCAAAGAAAATCGTTGATAATTTGCATGAGATTTACCGGAAAAATAACTTGATTTCCACCATGCAGATTGATGATGATTTCCACTTCAAATTATATCAGATGCAGACATATACAGTCAAAGAACTTAAGTCGTTAATATCTAATTTGGGCGTTAAAGAGTTTGAAAAAGTAGTTGGACAGAAAAGTATATCAAAGCTTATTGAACATTTCAATGTAAGCGACAATGAATCATTAATATCTTCCATTGTATTATCTGACAGAGAAGAATTGTCCTTTGAATTGTATAAAAAGATAGATTTGAACAGGCTTTCAAAGGGTGAACGTCAAATATTTATATTAGCTTTGTATCAGGCAATGATTCAAATATCCGGCAAAAGAATACCGTTTATTATTGATACTCCATATGCAAGAATTGATGCTAATCATAGAGAAGAAATTTCTAAGAAGTTTTTTCCAAATATAAGTGAACAGGTTGTAATTTTATCAACAGATGAAGAAATTTCTGAAATATATTATCCGATAATTAAGCCGTTTGTTGCAAAGGAATATTTACTGCTTAACGATCAAAGTGAAAACAGAACAACTGTTGAAAACAGATACTTTTTTGAGGTAGGTTAAAATGATTTTTCGATTAAGAACATCAAAACAGACCCAAGAGATTTTTGAAGAACTTGAAAGACGTACAAGCTATAAACCGTATACTCTTGTAAAGCATGCGATTGCGTGGTCTTTAAAAAATGCGGAATCTGTGGCTGATTTTAAATCTGATTCCGATGGATTGGATCTTAACAGACAAACTATTACAGGCGATAATGAGTCATATTTTAAAGCTATAATAGAACTTATTGAAGGAAAGCATTTATCAGAAGAAGAATTCTTTCCGCATTACATAAAGGCTCATATAGACAGAGGCAGTAAGATTTTATTGGATATGTATAATCACGCAGGAAGTGTTGACAAGTATGTATTGCAAGCACTCGGAGTTGGTGACACAGTATGATATATTTGGATAATGCAGCGACATCTCCTGTCGATGTTGAAGTTCTTGAGGCTATGCTTCCCTATTTAAAAGAAGAGTACGGTAATCCGTCAAGCAAATACTATTGCAAAGCTGAAAATGCAAAAATAGCTGTGGAAAATGCACGAGAAAAAGTTGCCAGATTGATAGGAGCTTTACCTGAAGAGATAATATTTACAGCCGGTGCTTCAGAAAGTACAAATTTTATAATTAAAGGTTACCTTGATTATAACCGTTATTACGGAGACGGCAGAAATCAAGTTATTACAAGCAATGCAGAGCATAAAGCCACACTTAATGTTTGCAAATACTTGAACGGAGATATTTACTCAAACAATGATTCAACTGTATCGTTGTTTGAGCAGAGTAGGAAGGTAGACAGAGGTTACTCCGCAGTTTTTCTCGGCATAAATGAAAATGGAGTTGTATGTCCGGATTTATTTGGTGAAAGTATCACTGACAGAACTGCGCTGGCATCTTTTATTTATGTCAACAATGAAATCGGTTCAATAAATGATGTGAAAGCTTTGTCCGAAATAGCTCACCGGCATAACGTTCTAATGCACTTAGACGCAACTCAAGCTCTTGGAAAAACAGATGTTGATGTCAGAAAAATTAATTGTGATTTTCTTTCTGCTTCAGCTCATAAAATCTACGGCCCAAAGGGTGTTGGTTGTGCATATATCAAGGCAGATAATTACGGCTTGCCTCCTATGAGTGCATTTATACACGGAGGTGAGCAAGAAAAAGGATTAAGAGCAGGGACATTGGCAGTCCACAATATTGTAGGTTTTGGAAAGGCTGCAGAGATTGCTTTGCGTGATAAAGAAGTTGTATGCCGTAAAATTGCAGAACTTGATGATTATTTGACTGATAAGCTCAAAGGTATACCTGAAATTTCTATAATATGTGGTGGAAATACGAGAGTAAAAGGAATTATTAGCTTACTTGTAAATAAAGATAATTTTAATAATGAACGATTTATTAAACGAATAAGTGATAAGTGTGCTGTTTCTACCGGATCTGCTTGCAGTGCGGGTGCACCTTCTCATGTTATTTCTGCTATAGGCTTGAAAAACAAAGTTTCAAAAATCATTAGATTATCGTTGAATAAATTTACGACAAAGAATGATATTGATGATTTTTTAAGTGTTTTATTGTTTGCTTTGAATAACAGTAGATTATGATTTTATGCCATAGACGAGGGTGATTAATAATGGCAAAAATGATGGATGCCAGACCTACAAAATATGAAGGCGAGGCTAAAACCTGGGATTGCATAAAAGACAATCTTTGGGATGAGGTAATTTGCTATTATAACAGACAAGTTAATAACAGAGAATTTGATTTTTGCCTGCTGATAGAAGATATCGGTCTTGTTATTATAGAAGTTAAAGGCTGGACACCCGGTCACATCAAAAAAGTTGAATCACCCGATAAAATATATCTTTCTAACGGAACAGTGTCAACCTCGCCTAAAAAACAAGCTAGAGGATATAGCTTTGCGCTTCGAAATATATTAAATGAAAAATATGGTATTAATCCTGATGTTATGGAGATTGTCTGCTATCCGTTTATTTCAGAATCAGATTATATCCGTTTGGGTTTAAATGTGGTATCCGAGGCTGTATACACACTTTTCAGGGAAGATATTCTTTCTTCACAGAATTTTAATGCTAAAATTTATAATGTCTATATTAATACGAATTATTCGGCATATGACGTAATGCGTAACGATGTATACAATATTTGTCGTAAACATTTTGAACCGACATACGAAATCCAACCGCCAAAACCGAAAATGGTTCCTTATTCCGTTCTTACAGTTTTGACGGAACCACTAACACTGTCGAAGGTTGAAGAAATAATAGATTCATATTTTCGTGGCACGAAACAGATCATATTTACAGCGTATGAGGAAGATCTCTGTCTATTGGTAAAGTATCTGTCGAATATGTTGAATAAAAAAGGAATTTGCATTGATGGAGTAAACCTTTCTATTGGAAATTCCTCAGAAAATACTGTTGAAATCGTTAATAAAAAAATTTCAATTTTTAATTTTGAAGCTATATATTTACCAAATTATACAATAACAGAATCGCTTGTTTTGGAAAATGGCATTACAACAGATGAGCAGAAGGCTGTCTTATCAGATTTAAGCAAATGCTCTTCATTTAACTTGAATCAGTATATGGTTGAACATGCTGATGTTAATAGCAATATTCAGGTTAAAGCCGGTGCAGGTACAGGAAAAACATATTCGATGGTTTCAAGAATTGCATTTTTGTGCCACGCTTCATCTAATTCCGGAGTCCTTGATGTTGCTAATGAAATTGCAATGTTGACGTTTACCTCGGATGCTGCAACAAATATGAAGGTGAGATTAAAAAAATTATTTGTTAATTACTTTATTTTAACAAGTAACACCAAATATTTGGATTTAGTATCAGGTTTAGAAAAAATGCGTATATCTACAATTCATAGCTTTGCTAAAGAAATAATCAGTCTTACATCTTCTGCTCTTGGAATCGGAACAAATTTTATGACTGTTGTTGGTCAGTATGAAAGACAAAAAATATTTGATAAAGTATTTGATGAATATCTGCAGGGAAAAAACCAGGAAGAGCCAATGTTTTTCGAA
>ERZ809807.488-NODE-488-length-11195-cov-13.1955_pt1 | contig 11195 bp, 5 predicted proteins | sample MGYA00520348_ERZ809807 | MGnify/ENA primary metagenome ERZ809807 (study PRJEB31588, sample SAMN03398861) | human gut metagenome | study: EMG produced TPA metagenomics assembly of the PRJNA231909 data set (A prospective, longitudinal analysis of the...
CATTCTGCATTTGTTGGATTGGACAAATTCAAGATGCTGTTCTCGGATATGACATTTATCCGTGTTATAAGAAATACACTTGCAATGGGTGTTATCAATCTGGTTGTAACTTTTGTCACAGCCATAGCATTTGCAATCTTACTGAATGAGATTGCATCAAAGGGTGGAAAGAAAGTAGTACAGACTATATCATATCTTCCACATTTCCTTTCATGGATCATTGTAACAGGTATTTTACACGATATGCTTTCAGGAACAGGTATTGTAAATGAGTTCCTTGTAAATATGCATATTATAGACCAACCGATAAACTTTTTCGCACATCCGGGATATTTCTGGCCGATAGTGGCATTTGCCAATGTATGGAAAGAAACAGGATGGAATGCAATCATATATCTTGCAGCCATTACATCAATAGATCCTTCACTTTACGAAGCAGCATCTATTGATGGAGCGGGACGCTGGGCAAAGATCAAGTACGTAACACTGCCGGGAATCAAACCAACTATCATAATCCTTCTTCTTATGAATGTAGGTAATGTTTTAAATGCAGGATTTGAGATACAGTATCTCTTAGGAAACGGTCTGATACAGGATGTATCACAGACTATTGATATTTATGTACTTAAATGGGGCATAAGCCAGGGAGATTATGCAATAGGTACCGCAGCAGGTATATTCAAGAGTGTGGTAAGTATAATTCTTATATTTATTGCAAATAAAATTGCCAAACATAATGGTGAAGAGCAGTTGTTTTAAGGAGGTCTTGTAAGATGGCAGATATAACAGCAGGCTCTGTAAAGAGCAAAAAGAAAAAGAAGATAAGTATATTTCCAATTGTAAATTGCATCATTATGGTATTGTTTTTGATCATAACGCTTTATCCGGTGCTTAATACACTTGCGATATCGCTTAATGATGGTACAGATGCATTAAGAGGTGGAATTTACCTCTTACCAAGAAAGTTTACCTGGAAGAATTATATAACGGTTTTACAAAAAGATAATCTTATAACAGGAGCATACATTACTGTTGCCAGAACAATAATTGGAACAGTCTTAGCACTGGTGGCAAATGCAATCCTTGCTTTTATAGTCAGCAGAAAAAGATTTTTGTTCAAAAGAGGTTTATCCCTGTTTTGGGTTATCACAATGTATGTCAATGGTGGATTAATCCCTACCTTCCTCCTGTACAAGGGACTTGGGCTTACCAATAGTTTTTGGGTTTATGTAGTCCCTGGAATGGTCAGTGCGTTTAACATGCTCGTTATCAGGACCTATATGAATGGAATTCCTGACAGCTTAGAGGAATCAGCGCAGCTTGACGGTGCAGGATATACCACCATTTTTCTGAAGATTTATTCACCTCTCTGCAAACCGGTATATGCGACAGTAGCTTTATTCGTAGCAGTAGGACAGTGGAACTCATGGTTTGATGCAATGCTTTATAACCGTATGAGTACAAAGCTTACTACATTACAGTATGAGCTTATGAAGCTTCTTTCAGCTGTAACAAATCAGGGAGGATCAGCAGAAACATTGAAAAATGCTGTAGGTGCAGTTACACCTACCTCAGTTCGTGCCGCAGCAACAATTATAACAATGCTTCCGATCATATGTATTTACCCGTTTTTACAGAAATACTTTGTTACAGGACTTACACTTGGTGGAGTTAAAGAATAAATATTTTTTTACAGAATGCCCGGCAGGATAACTGCCGGGTGTTTTTGTGTAAATGTTTATTTGAAAGGAGAATTTTCTTCAAATCAGGAGCAAAATGAGAAAAATGGTACGTTGGCACTAAATAGTAGTGGATTATTATAAAAAAATGTTGTATAATAAAGCTACTCTAAAAACTCAAACAAAAGAAGGGGGATTTTATGAATAGTCAACAGTATAACAGAGCCAACAAACGTGTATTCCTGGCGGTAATCATAGTATTTGCATATATAGCATTTACGTTATTTGCAGCAGTTGGGACAAAAGATGCTGATATTACCAGGATAAGTATACAGCTTGTTGCGGCAATAGCAGTAATAGTAATAGCTGTAATTGCATTTATTACAAAAAGAGACAGCAGAACAGGTGCGCTTATACTTGTAAGCGCCATGACAGCAGGATATTTTATTATCGCACTGATCAATTCAACAATCGGTACATGGACATATGCCCTGCCGCTTGTTATTGCAGCGATGATATATCTGGATATAAAGATGATGATGGTGATGAACGCAGTAATAATCATATCCAGCGTCATCAGGCTTGTAATGCAGCTTGGAATAGGGGGTACAGTTCTTCAGAATGATGTGATAGCAGTTTTTGTACTTGTACTTGTGGGATATGCGTCAGACAGCATCACGATTCTTCTTACCCATTTCTTCGATGAAAATATGGAAGAAATCAAAGAATCTGCTATGGCACAGGTGGACAGCAATAAGAAGATGGTAATGGTTGCGGAGAATATTTCAAAGCACTTTGACGAGGCTATGACCATGTTAAATGATCTCGATGAGTCTGTTGCGGTGAGCCATAGTTCAATCCAGGAGATAGCAGACAGCACAGAGAGCACTGCGGAGGCTATCCAGAAGCAGGCAGCTATGTGTGTTGATATTCAGGGAAATACAGACAATGCAGAAAGTGGAATCAAGGCTATGATAGATGCCTCACGCCAGACTGATGAGACCGTAAAGCAGGGAGCTGATGTTGTGGAAGAACTCAAGGAGCAGGCACACAACGTGGCAGAGGCAAGCAATGTTACAGTGTCAGTTATCCAGAGTCTTACAGCTAAGGTAGAGGAAGTAAAGAGCTTTGTTGAGTCGATTATCAATATTTCTAACCAGACAAATCTGCTTGCTCTCAATGCTTCAATTGAGGCGGCCAGGGCAGGTGAAGCAGGAAAGGGCTTTGCGGTAGTAGCAGATGAAATCAGACAGCTCTCAGAGCAGACAAAGGATGCATCAGCCAATATTACAGAGATTATAAACAAGCTCAATGAGGACACAAGGCGCGCCAACGAGAGTATCGAGAACTCAGTATCATCGGTAGAGAAGCAGAATGAGCTTATCGACGATACAAGAGACAAGTTTAATGCCATGGGAGAGGCCGTTGAGCTGTTGATGAAGGATATCAATGTGGCTGAGGAGAGTATCAAAAAGATTCTTGATTCAACAACAGTCATATCAGACAATATCACACACCTTTCAGCTACCGGAGAAGAGGTTGCAGCTTCTTCAACGGAGGGACTTCGCATGGCTGATACCACAGTCGAGAGCATGGCAAAGTGCAAGAAGGTACTGGAAAATATCTATATGCTTGCGGATGACCTCAAAAACTCTGTTGAGGAGAATGAGGAAGAGCTTAGTCAGAAATTTGATTTCTAAGAGCAGTAATATGTTTTTTACGGCAGGAGCGCATTTGCTCCTGCCATTTTTACATATTTTTTATGATAAAAATATTTACATTATTGTAATATATGATAAAATATTTCTAACACAATAACACAATGGCTACATAAACAATAGGATATATGGAGGAAGTTATGGACGATAACAATTATATGAACAATGACAACCGGTCGTCAGGCACACCGGACAATACAGGTGTATTCGGTCAGTCTTCAGAAACAGCAAATGGCTCAGACACATACAGCCAGCCGCAGGACACATACAATCAGCCGGCAGACACATATAATCAGTCTGTATCCCAGCAGGAAAGTGGGAATGCATATGGACAGTCATCAGACCAGACAGGCAGCACAGACGGATATGTCAATAATCCGGGCAGTGCATATGGTTATGCAAATCAGGGTACATACAATCAGAATCCAAATGCCCAGGGTACATACAACCAGAACACATATGCTCAGGGCTCATTTAATCAGTCAGCTTACGGACAGACGCAGTATGGCCAGCAGCCAAACGGACAGGGTGGCTACAATCAGACCGCATACGGACAGACAGCCTACAATCAGCCACAGTATGGAGCTAATCCATACAACCAGCCGCCAAAGAACAGCAATGGCTTTGGTATAGCTTCTCTGGTACTTGGAATCGCATCTATTGTACTGTTTTGTACATGCATCAATTATGTGACAGCTCTGCTTGCTATCATTTTTGGTATTATACATATCATAAAGGGCAACAACAAGGTGTTTGGTATAGTTGGTATAGCAACAGCAGCCATCTCAGTTATAGTCAGCATCATATTCTGGGTTGTGGCAGGCGCAAATGTAAGCACAGATTTAGAAAAGGAGTTCATGAGGGGCTTTGATGAGGGCTATGAGTATTATAATGATGACGATTCCTATGAGGATTACGATTATGATTATGATTCTTATGATTATGATGATTTTGATTATCAGAATTTTGATTATGATGGCATTTATTAGAGTTAATTATTATCAAATTATTACAGAATCAATTACATCTTGACAACAGTGGCTTTTCAGTTATATACTTAAACACAGTTAGTAAAAGGCAGTGACGAAGACAGTAGAGATGGCAGGAAAGTCAAAGAGAGCCGGGGCAGGTGAGAGCCGGTATGAGTAGAGCCGTTTTGAAAATCACTTCTGAGCCGCAGGCTAAAATCGCCATACAGCGTTGCGAGAGTAGGTTCTGACGTATTCCCTACGTTACAGGGGCGGGTATGCAAGGGTATTTCCCTTAAGTACATTGTAATAGGTGGTATAGACGTATCAGGCACGCGTTCCTAATTACAGGAATGTGTGCCTTTTTTGTGAATATTCCATAAACCGAAAATTGTAGTGGAGTAAGCCACAAGGAAGCCTCGTAAGAGTCGAATTTGAGGTGCATGTTGGGATGTTCACGAACAATATAGAATAAGGAGAGATAGTCATGTACAACAAAGTTGACACCAATATGAACTTCGTTGAACGCGAGAAGAAGACAGAGCAGTTCTGGAGAGAGAACAATATCTTCAGAAAATCTATGGAAAACAGAAAAGAAGGAGAGACATACACATTCTATGATGGACCTCCTACAGCAAACGGAAAGCCTCACATCGGACATGTTGAGACACGTACCATAAAGGATATGATTCCAAGATTCCAGACCATGAAGGGCAAATATGTGCCACGTAAAGCAGGCTGGGATACACACGGACTTCCTGTTGAGATCGAGGTGGAGAAGCTTCTCGGCCTTGACGGCAAGGATCAGATTGAGAACTACGGACTTGAGCCATTCATCAAGAAATGTAAAGAGTCTGTATGGAAATACAAGGGTATGTGGGAGGATTTCTCCAACACAGTAGGTTTCTGGGCTGATATGGACAATCCATACGTCACATATGACGACAATTTCATTGAGTCAGAGTGGTGGGCTCTCAAGGAAATCTGGAATAAGGGACTTCTTTACAAGGGCTTCAAGATTGTTCCTTACTGTCCTCGTTGTGGAACACCGCTTTCTGCACAGGAGGTGGCACAGGGCTACAAGACAGTTAAAGAAAAATCAGCAGTAGTACGTTTTAAGGTAGTAGGAGAGGATGCATATTTCCTCGCATGGACCACAACTCCATGGACACTTCCAAGCAACGTGGCACTCTGTGTGAACCCTAATGACACATATGTAAAGGTAAAGGCTGTTGATGGCTACACATATTATATGGCAGAGGCACTTGCAGACAAGGTGCTCTCACAGCTTCTTTCAAAAGAGGACGCAGAAGCAGGCAAGAAGGCATATGAGGTGCTTGAGACATACAAAGGAAAGGATCTTGAGTACAAGGAGTATGAGCCGCTTTATGACTGTGCTAAGCAGGTTGCCGATAAGCAGGGCAAGAAGGGCTTTTTCGTGACATGTGACACATATGTTACTATGTCAGACGGTACAGGAATCGTTCATATCGCTCCTGCATTTGGTGAGGATGATGCCAATGTCGGAAGAAATTATGACCTTCCATTTGTACAGTTTGTAAACGACAAGGGAGAGCTTACAGCCGAGACTCCGTTTGCCGGTATGTGGGTAAAGGATGCAGATCCTGAGGTATTAAAGGACTTAAGCGGCAGAAAGCAGCTCTTCGATGCTCCGAAATTTGAGCATGAGTATCCACACTGCTGGAGATGTGACAAGCCTCTTATCTACTATGCAAGAGAGTCATGGTACATCAAGGAGACAGCAGTAAAGGATGATCTTATCAGAAACAACAATACAGTAAACTGGATTCCTGAGTCTATCGGTTCAGGACGTTTCGGAAACTGGCTTGAGAATATACAGGATTGGGCTATTTCACGTAACCGTTACTGGGGCACACCACTCAATATCTGGGAGTGTGAATGCGGACACAGAGAGTGTATCGGAAGCCGTGCAGAGCTCGCCGAAAAAGCAGGAGATCCAAAGGCAGCAGAGGTAGAGCTTCACAGACCATACATCGACGCTGTGACAATCAAGTGTCCTGAGTGTGGCAAGGATATGCACCGTGTACCAGAGGTACTTGACTGCTGGTTTGATTCAGGAGCCATGCCATTTGCACAGCACCACTATCCATTCGAGAACAAGGAAGTATTTGAGAAGCAGTTCCCGGCCAAGTTTATCTCAGAGGCAGTTGACCAGACACGTGGATGGTTCCATTCACTCATGGCGGAGTCTACACTCCTTTTCAACAAGGCTCCTTATGAGAATGTCATCGTGCTTGGACACGTACAGGATGAGAACGGACAGAAGATGTCCAAGTCAAAGGGCAACGCGGTAGATCCGTTTGATGCACTTGAGACATACGGTGCAGATGCCATCAGATGGTATTTCTACACAGCATCAGCTCCATGGATTCCAAAGAAGTTTTCAGGAAAGCTCGTGCTTGAGGGACAGCGTAAGTTTATGGGAACACTCTGGAACACATACGCATTCTTCGTGCTTTATGCAAATATCGACAGCTTTGATGCTACAAAATACAGCCTTGAGTATGATAAGCTTGCAGTAATGGACAAGTGGATTCTTTCAAAGCTCAACTCAGCAGTGGCAGGAGTGGATGAGTGCCTGTCAAATTACAAGATTCCGGAGGCGGCAAAGTACCTTCAGGAGTTCGTAGACGACTTAAGTAACTGGTATGTACGCCGCAGCCGTGAGCGTTTCTGGGCAAAGGGCATGGAGCAGGACAAGATAAACGCATACATGACACTTTATACAGCACTTGTCACCATATCAAAGGCGGCAGCACCTATGATTCCTTTCATGACAGAGGATATCTACAGAAATCTTGTCTGCTCTATCGACAAGAGCGCACCGGAGTCAATTCATCTGTGCGACTATCCTGTAGTTGATGAGAAGCTGATTGACAAAAAGCTCGAAGCTGATATGGATGAGGTACTAAAGGTTGTAGTACTCGGACGTGCATGTCGTAACGAGGCAAATATCAAAAACCGTCAGCCAATCGGAAAAATGTTTGTAAAGGCTCCGGAAAAACTGGATGAATTTTATGTGGATATCATCGCAGACGAGCTCAACGTAAAAGAGGTTGAGTTCACTGATGATGTATCACACTACACCACCTACAAATTCAAGCCACAGCTTAGAACAGTGGGTCCTAAGTATGGTAAATACCTTGGCCAGATTAAGGCAGTTTTAGCTGAGCTTGATGGTCATAAGGCCATGGAGGAGCTTAACAGCACCGGCTCTCTCAAGCTTGACAGCATTAGCGATGAAGTTGTATTATCTAAAGAGGATTTACTTATCGAGATGACTCAGATGGAGGGCTATGTGACACAGTCTGACAACAATATAACCGTTGTTCTTGACACCAACCTCACTCCTGAGCTTATCGAGGAAGGTTTCGTAAGAGAAATCATCAGTAAGATCCAGACAATGCGTAAGGACGCAGGCTTTGAGGTTATGGACCACATCGCTGTGACATACGAGGCAGATGAGAAGCTTTCAAATGTATTTGAAAAGTTTGGTGATGAAATCAAGACCGAGGTTCTTGCCGTATCAATTAAATCAGGCGAACTTAAGGGCTATGAAAAGGATTGGAAGATTAATGGTGAGGCTGTTAAGCTTGCAGTTGAAAAACAATAATCTCTGCACGAGAGGGAGCATTAATTTGCTCCCTTTTAGTGCCATAAGGAGGAATATGATGAGAGATAATACGTTTAGCAAAAAGGTGTTTATTAAGACTGTATCAGACAATTTAAAAAATAAATATCGTAAGACTATAGATGATGCCACACAGCAGGAACTTTATCAGGCTGTATCAGAGGCCGTAAAGGATGTCATCATGGATGAGTGGATTGCCACACAGAGAGTGATGGACAAGGACGATCCAAAGGTTGTTTACTATATGTCCATGGAGTTTTTGATGGGAAGAGCTCTCGGCAACAACCTTATAAACCTCTCAGCATACAAGGAGGTCAAGGAGGCTCTCACTGAGATTGGTGTGGATATCAATGCTATTGAGGACCAGGAGCCTGATCCGGCACTTGGAAACGGTGGACTCGGAAGACTGGCAGCGTGTTTCATGGATTCACTTGCCACACTTGGATATCCTGCATACGGCTGTGGAATCAGATACAGATATGGTATGTTCAAGCAGCAGATTTCAGACGGCTTCCAGATTGAGGTGCCTGACAACTGGCTCAAGGACGGATATCCATTCGAGCTTCGTCGTCCGGAGTACTACTATGAGGTCAAGTTTGGAGGATATGTGCAGGAGAGCACAGATGAAAACGGAGAGCTTCATTTCGAGCAGAAGGACTATCAGTCGGTGCTTGCAGTGCCTTATGATATGCCTATAGTCGGTTATGACAACAATGTGGTCAATTCTCTCATGATATGGGATGCAGAGCCAAAAAACGGCTTCTCGCTCGAGTCCTTTGACCAGGGTGACTACGACAAGGCAGTGGAGCAGGAAAATCTTGCAAGAAACCTTGTTGAGGTGCTCTATCCAAACGATAACCATGTAAAGGGCAAGGAGCTTCGCTTAAAGCAGCAGTATTTCTTTGTATCAGCAAGCATCCAGCGTGCACTTGCAAGGTTTAAAAAGCATCACAGCGATTTAAAAGATCTCCCGAATAAGGTCGTTTTCCAGATGAACGATACTCACCCTACAGTTGCAGTCGCAGAGCTTATGAGAATCCTTGTGGACGAGGAACATCTGTCATGGGATGATGCATGGGATATCACTACAAGATGTGTAGCCTACACTAACCATACAATCATGGCTGAGGCGCTTGAGAAGTGGCCAATTGAGATATTCCAGAGACTGCTTCCTCGTGTATACCAGATTGTTGACGAGATAAACAGAAGATTTGTGATGCAGATTAATGAGAGATATCCTGGCAATGAGGACAAGGTAAGAAAGATGGCTATCCTCTATGACGGACAGGTCAAGATGGCAAATATGGTTATCGTTGCAGGCTATTCTGTAAACGGTGTTGCAAAGCTTCACACAGAGATACTTAAGAATCAGGAGCTTCATGATTTCTATGAGATGTTCCCTGAGAAGTTCAATAACAAGACAAACGGAATCACACAGCGTAGATTCTTAGCACATGCAAATCCACTCCTTGCAGACTGGGCAACAAAAAAGGTAGGAACCGGCTGGATTACAGATCTTACAAAGCTTTCAAAGCTCAATGCTTATGCGGACAGCCCTGTTGCACAGCAGGAGTTTGCTGAGATTAAGAGAGCAAACAAGGTGCGTTTAGCAAAGTATATCAAGGAGCACAATGGTATTGATGTAAATCCGGATTCTATCTTTGATGTGCAGGTTAAGAGACTTCACGAGTACAAGAGACAGCTCATGAACATCCTTCATGTGATGTATCTGTACAACAAGATTAAGGAAAATCCGTCTATGGATTTCTATCCTAGAACATTCATTTTTGGAGCAAAGGCAGCAGCAGGCTACAGAAATGCAAAGAAAACAATAAAGCTCATCAACAGTGTGGCTGATGTGATAAATAACGATGCTTCTATTGGCGGCAAGCTCAAGGTAGTATTTATCGAGGATTACAAGGTATCCAATGCCGAGATTATTTTTGCGGCAGCAGATGTCAGCGAGCAGATTTCCACAGCGAGCAAGGAGGCATCCGGAACAGGAAACATGAAGTTTATGCTCAATGGAGCGCTCACTATCGGAACTATGGATGGTGCCAATGTCGAGATGTTCGATGAGGTAGGGGCTGACAACATGTTTATCTTTGGAATGAGCTCTGATGAGGTCATCTCACACGAGAACAGACATGACTACAATCCTGTTGATGTATATAATAACGATGCCGAGCTAAGAAAGGTAGTAAACCAGCTTGTAGACGGCACATATTCACCAAATGACCATGAGCTTTTCAGGGAGCTTTACAACTCACTGCTCAATCCACAGCAGGGACAGGTGGCTGACCGCTACTTTATCCTCGCAGACTTCCGCTCATATGCAAATGCACAGCAGAAGATTAATGATTATTACAAGAACAAGAGCGCATGGAGAAAGAGTGCACTGCTCAATATCGCACATGTAGGAAAGTTCTCTTCAGACAGAACAATCCAGGAATATGTGGACGATATCTGGCATCTTGACAGAATTACCGTAAATATGGCAGGAGTATAGGATTTTGGAAAAAGTTATCGCAAAGTCTGGTATCAGTGGAAGCACGCTTAAGCTTATAGCCATTTTTACCATGCTTATAGACCATATTGCGGCAACGGTTATTCTTCAGATGATAAATAACGGGATAGGTGGACAAACGCTTATTGATATCTACTGGGTCATGCGTTCTATAGGGCGCATGGCCTTTCCTGTTTTCTGCTTCCTGCTTGTGGAGGGCTTCAAATATACACACAGCAGGGAAAAATATGCTGCGAGGATGTTTATATTCGCGCTTATCTCTGAGATACCGTTTGACCTTGCAATAAACAATACAGTGCTCGAATTTAAGAGCAACAATGTGTTTTTTACACTGCTTTTAGGCTTGCTTGCCATCACAGTGCTTGATTGGCTTAAGTCGGTCGATAAAATAGAAAAGGCATCCTCTGCAGTCAAGTGGTTTTTTGTCACACTGATCAGGTGTATAGTAATGGTATCAGTAGTGCTTGTTATGATGATTATTGCAGAGTTTGTGCTTTGCTGTGATTATGGTGCGGCGGGTGTAGGGTGCATTGTCATGATGTACCTGCTTTCTTCAAACCGGGATGTTGCATTTGCCGTGGCAGTCATACTGCTTGGACTTTTCTCAGGTACCATAGAGTTTTTTGCACT
>ERZ809807.499-NODE-499-length-10990-cov-4.39689_pt1 | contig 10990 bp, 10 predicted proteins | sample MGYA00520348_ERZ809807 | MGnify/ENA primary metagenome ERZ809807 (study PRJEB31588, sample SAMN03398861) | human gut metagenome | study: EMG produced TPA metagenomics assembly of the PRJNA231909 data set (A prospective, longitudinal analysis of the...
CCCGCGGTCTCAACCTTGGCAAGGTTGCGCTTTACCAACTAAGCTATGTCCGCAAGTTGTTTCCACCGTGGTGGGCAACGAGTAGAAAATATACATGAAGCATGCCAACTCCGCAAATCGCGGCGTGTCGCGCTATTTTCCAACGACTTAAGCCGATGTTATGCCATGGTTCGCGGAGCCGGTGCCAACGATACAACCGGCATTCCGACCGATATCGCCCCTGGTGCGTCCTGTTGCCACATGCCTTGCCGTTCCACCTTTGCGTCCCCGTTGCTTTCTTCGCCTTATGGCAGGCACCCATTATCCAACCACGGCGGATAAAGCAAATGTCGTTGGGGGCGTAAGCGGTTGACACGGATTGAAAGCGACTAGGCGTCCCACTGACAACGGGCGAGATCGACTCGCAGTCCGGAAGCTCCGGCGTTCGAGTCTTTCATCTTGCCTGACTCGCTTAGTTCGGGCATACCTTTCGGAGAGATGAAGACAACGCCTTCCTCTTCGAGCAGAAGCCGCTGTCTTTCCGGACCGCCGAACGCGAATCCGGGTGCCAACGAGCCGTCTCGGAACACCACACGATGACATGGAATCACACCCGGCTCAGGATTCGAATGCAGGGCATAGCCGACAAAACGCGCGTTGCGTGGCGCTCCGGCCAAAGCCGCAACCTGCCCATAGGTGGCGACTTTACCCTTCGGAATGCGCCGCACCACCTCATAAACACGCCTGCTGAACAATCCCTTCTCCATTCGTTGTCCCATTCCTCAAGAAACTAGTCGAGGATGACGCCGGCGGAGAGCATTTGCTGGCGGGCTGCGATGCCGAGTTCTTCACTGACCGGTTCGGTCAGGTTTTCGATGACATGCACTTCAAGTCCAAGCTTACGGGCGCCCAGCGCGGTTTCCTTGACACAGTGCGATTCGGCCAAGCCAACCACGTCGACGCATTCGATACCCGCGGATTCCAATGCAACGGCAAGCGTACGCCCTGTAGCCATGTCAGAGGCGACCTGTTCGCGGGAAGGAATCGAATCCGTATTATCCTCGTATCCTTCGAACCCCGAATATGACGGCGAATACTGTCCCTTCTTGAAATGATGCTCTACATGCAGCGCGGCGATCGCTGGATGAAGTTCGGCGCCGGGAGTGCCGGCCTTGCCGTGCACGGGCCACGTATCCACATAGTCGGGTTGCTCCGACCAGTGTGAGCCGGGCTCGATATGCCAATCCTGCGTGGTTGCGATGTATTCGTACTCGCCGCGATGCGCATTCACGTAATCCGCGATACGTTCCGCGACGGCATTGCCACCGGCTACACCCAGTTCGCCGCCTTCGCAAAATGTCGGCTGCACATCCACAATGATCAAAGCTTTCTTCATGTTTGCTCCCTTCCGAATTTGCCTGCTCACCAGAATAATCTGATTGTTACGCTTCCGCGCAATCTATTCCATTTGCGATTGCGTACCACGCGGTGGGATTCACGTGGTTACAGGCGTTCGGTATGATGTTCGATTGGCGTTTGGCCTTATGAAATGATGGGCAGGCCGTTATGTGCGGCACAGCCAGTTTGGAACGACAGTAACGAAAGTGCAGAGGTGTTGAGGCATGGCAATTGAAGCGCAGGAGCTTGAGATTCAGATCGGCGCGCGCACGTTGCTGCATCCCACGAATTTCCACGTCGCCAAGGGCGACAAGATCGGTCTGGTCGGACGTAACGGCGCCGGCAAGACCACGCTCACCCGCGTGATCACCGGCGACATGCTGCCCACCGCCGGCAAAGTGCGTGTATCGGGCAAGCTCGGCTATCTGCCGCAGGACACGCATGCTGCCGATCCGGAACAGACCGCGCTCGACCGCATGATGAGCGCGCGAGACATCGCTTCCATCATCAGTCGTATCCGCAAGGCTGAAAAGGAGATGACCGATCCGGATCCGGACGTCATGACCCGAGCGATGAACCGTTACGACAAGGCCATGCAGGATTTCGAAAAGGCCGGCGGCTATGCGGCTCAGTCCGAGGCAACTGCGATGGCGGCGAGTCTGGGTTTGCCTCAGGAGGTTATGGGCCAGCAATTGGGTACGCTTTCCGGTGGTCAACGCCGTCGTATCGAATTGGCACGCATTCTGTTCTCTGACGCGGATACGCTAATCCTTGACGAACCGACCAACCATTTGGACGCCGACTCCATCGAATGGTTACGCGGATACCTGAAGAAATACGAGGGTGGATTCCTGGTCATCTCCCACTCCACCGAACTGTTGGACGAAGTGGTGAACAAGGTATGGCATCTGGATGCGCAGCTCGGACAGATCGACATGTATTCCCTCGGTTGGAAAGCCTACCTGCATCAGCGCGTGGTTGATGAGGAACGTCGCCGTCGCGAACGTGAAGTGGCCGAGAAGAAGGCGGAACGCCTCATGCAGCAGGGTATCCGCCTGCATGCGAAGGCGACCAAGGCCGTGGCCGCGCAGAACATGATGCGTCGTGCGGAGAAACTTCTCGAGACCACGTCCGAAGCGCAAAAGCAGGAGAAAGTGGCGGATATCCGGTTCCCGGAGCCGGCTCCGTGCGGTCGCACGCCGATCATGGCGAAGGATGTGTCGAAAGCGTATGGTTCGAACATTGTATTCGCCGGCGTGAATCTGGCTATTGACAAGGGCTCGCGTGTGGTGATTTTGGGATACAACGGTGCTGGTAAGACCACCACCCTGCGTCTGCTCGCGCATTTGGAAGAGCCGGACACCGGTTCCGTGGACTACGGTCACGGCTGCAAAATCGGCTATTTCGCGCAGGAACATGACACGCTTGACCTGAATGCCACAGTGTTGGAAAACCTCATTCATGTGGCTCCGGAACTGAATGATACGCAGGCGCGTTCGATTCTCGGCTCGTTCCTGTTTTCGGGCGATGATGCGTTGAAGCCGGCTCGCGTGCTTTCCGGTGGTGAGAAAACTCGACTGGCGTTGGCTACTTTGGTGACCAGCCGTGCGAACGTGCTGCTGCTCGACGAACCGACCAACAATCTTGATCCGGCCTCACGAGATGAGATCCTCAAGGCTATCGCCAAGTATGAAGGTGCCATTGTGCTCGTCACCCACGATGAGGGTGCGGTGCAGGCATTGAACCCTGAACGTGTGCTGCTCATGCCCGACGGCGACGAAGACCTATGGAACGATTCCTATCTGGAATTGGTCGCCGAAGAGTAAGCCGAGTAATTCGAGTTTTATTCGGATTGTATTTATGCCGGACGCGAAAACGTCCGGCTTTTTCTTTCCACATGCGTTTCGAGCACGTTCGGTATTTCCGTATTTGTCTTGGGGTCTGCGAACAATCTGTGATTTGCAAGCGGCCCCGACTCATGAATCGCATCTTGCATGCCCATTGAGGGCTTGAGTCGATTCGTTTGCCAGGAAGTCGCCATTGCGATCGTCCGAACCTTTTCGGATTTCGTTATGCGCCCCCTAGCCTTCCGCGCTCCTGTTGGAACATGACGTGCGGAACAGACCAGAGGGGCCGATGCAGCAACACATCGAACGCATAGCGAAAGGAAGTTCCATGCCACGTAACGGCAAGGAGGGCATTCTCTTCAGTTTCATCATGTCCGCGATCATGATTTATGTGATGGCGGCACTCAATTACGGCGTACGTATCGGTGACGTCGGTGCGGCGGCGTGGAGCTACGCATTGTTCAACTGGCCGTTGGCCTACGTGGCCGACATGATTTGCGATTTGTGCATCTGCACGCCAAGCTCCCGCGCGATTATGAATACATTCGGCGCGGCAACCGACCGTGCGGTATGGAAAGGCATCACGGTCAAATTCCTCATGGTGGCGCTGATGACCGTGTTCATGACCGTATTCGGCGCCATCATGGCATTCGGTTTCACATTCGGCGCGTTCACGGGATTCTGGCGCATGTTCCCCTACAATTTCACCATCGCGTTGCCGATTCAGATGCTGATCGTCGCGCCATTGTCCGGCAAGATAGTTCACGCCATCGGCGATGCTGCCGGATGGAACAAGTCCGCGCAACAGCATGTTCCCGCTTTGGATGTCAAGACCGTTGCCGATGTGATGCAGCATGACGTTTACACGGTAGCCTCGGATGCCACGGTACGTGACGCAGTGCGCATGATGTTGGAAAAGAACATCAGCGGCATGCCTATCGTCGATGACGAACGCCACGTGGTCGGCTTCATCTCCGATAGCGACGTACTGCGCCGCTTCGCACAAGACAACGCGCCGGTTTCCGACATTTCCACGCTGGTCACTGGCATGGCCCGCGGCGAATTCCCGGAACTGTCTCACGCAGAACTGCTTGATATGAACGTCATGGTTATTGCCGCAAAGCCGGCCGTCACCGTGCAATCGGATGCCAATATCGCGCAAGTCTGCCAGATGTTCGACTATCAACAGTACAAGAAAGTGCCGGTGGTTGAACAAGGCAAGCTCGTGGGCGTCGTCAACCGTGGACGCCTCACCCGCCGTTCCTTCGAAGCATGCCTTGGTACTGCCGAATAGCAATTAAATAATAACTAAATACTGCAATAAGTGGAGGGCGCCGAATCTGTCAATCGACGCCCTCCACTGTTTATCTCATTCCTTATTGCAATCAAACCGAATCATGCGCGATATGCGCAAGCCTTCACCGGCTTCGCTTGGTGAGCGGCTCCCAAGGTTCAAGCTCGACCGGCTGATCGGCCAGTATTTCGCGTGTGGCCTCATCGAGATACTCCTTGCGAATGATCAGTTCGGTAACATAACGGTCGAACCAAGCATCGGACGCCACATAATAGCCATCCTGACCATTATCCTTGCCCCAACTGTTCTCCACCTTCCAACGGTTCGGCCGCCCGTCAGCATCCAAATTCACGCCAGTCAACGTCATGGCATGATTGCTTGGGCAATCACCATACTCCAATCCCTTGGCCTTGTCGAACGTGAATTTCGTACCGAAAAGCTGGTCAACGCGCACGGTATCGCAATCAAAAAAGCCATCGCCACGCAACGAGAACTGCATGCAATCACAAGCGAACCAAATCGGATGACCGTCACTGATCTGACCCACAGCAGCCTTCTTGAACACGTCAAGAGGCACGTTCACAAACTCCATATCACCCGCTTCCGCCACATTGGCGGAAAAACGAATACGATACCGCTTGCCAAACGGACGACTCTCCATCGGCACATTGCATAACGTGACCAGATCGTTCACATCCACCGGCACGTACTTCTTATAAAACTCCATCGGAGTGATACCGAATTCACGAATCTGCGGACGCTCATCCTTACCGGTTTTCGCAGCCTTTTCAGACGGCCCCTCCCCCGCGGTTTTCTTCTTGCCGTCATCCTTGTCATCACTCGTACGCGCAAGAAAATCAAAACGCTCCGGAGGCTCACCCAACGCAATCGCACACATGCGATACACCGTGGACATATCCTCATTCTTCAACGCACGCAACTCATCCAACGACGTTCCAGCCGCATGACGGTCACGCAAATCGGACGCGAACTCACGTAGCTTCGTATTCAAATACTGCTTGAACGCATCCGAACTCTTCGAATTAGCCGACTCCGGATAAGCACTCTTCGGCACCACACCATACTTGTTCACCAAATCAGCGAACATCTGCCACCAACCACCATCATCGGCCGGACCATAATTAATCGCCTCGAACACACGACTATCCAACGGCTCATCCAACGTGGCAAGCACATTCTCCAAATACGTGTTCGACTTCTCCATCGCATCCCAGAAAAACAGGTAGGTTTCCGAAAACTCGAAATCCTCCAAATCCCAACGATGCATCAACTCATAACGCAACGTATTAAGCGCCGCAAACATCCAACAACGCCCCGAACTACGCTGATTGGTGATGCTCCCCTGCTTCAGCTCGATGGAGAAATCATTCTGCAGCACGCGCTCGCCCTTGTAGTCGGTGGCTGCGGCGAGCACACCGGATGATACTGCCGCGTTGGCTGCCACCAGATTGGCACGGTCGGCGTTGAAGTCTGTGGAATACTGTTTGAGCAGTGCTGGGTCGAGTGCTTTGACGTCACTCATGGTTCATGGTCCTTTCGATATGTTCGATTTCGGATTCTATGTCGCGCAAACGGCAACGCAGGTCGGATTCCACGTCTACGCCGTCACGTTGCGCTTTGCGGATGATGGCGATGATTTCGTCAGCGTAAGGATGATCGCCATCATGCTGTTCGTTCATTTGACTTGCGCTTGTTGTGAATGCTGTTTCAAGCTGATCGCAATACTGCGATTTGTGTACTCTCGATACGATTTTCGTGGCGCGCGGCAATGCGCCTTGCGCATGGGAGATGCCTTCGAGCACAGACTTGCGATGCTTTTCCTTCTGCTTCATCGCTTCCCACAATTTCAACGTATCTTGCGCATTTTCCGGTGCTGGCGCGGAAGCGTCGGCAGCGTCGTCTGATTGGAAGACGTGCGGATGTCGGGTGATGAGCTTGTCGACGAGACGATTGCACACTTCATCAATGCCGAACGGATCCTGCGCATCCACGGCGCATACTTGCGCTTGGAAGACGGATTGCAACAGCATGTCGCCGAGTTCTTCACGCATGTTGTCTCGATCGTTCGTTTCCACGGCGTCGATGTATTCGTAGGTTTCTTCCAATAGCGGCTTAAGCAGACTTGTATTGGTCTGCTCGCCGTCCCATGGGCATCCGCCTGGTTCGTGCAGAATGCGTACGACCTGCTTGACACGGTCCAACGCGCTAGGCGCATCGCGTACAGGGGCAAGTTTCAAACAGTGTTCGAATTCTTCGGGCAACTGATAATCATCATGTGCGGCTTCAGTCATGCCACTGATTCTTCTCGCATGTGCCGACCATGCGATCGTAACCGTTAATGGGCAGATTCCTCCACCCACTGGAGAATTCGGTGCGCTCATGTGCTCGTCAGCGGGAAGAATCTTCCAGTAGCTGGAAGATTCGGGACGTTCACAGTCACCTCAGCGTGCTGGTGATCTGGTCGACGGTTTCGCCGTCTTTGCGTGCGACGGGCTGGAGGATGGTTTCGTCCTCGGATGCGTAGTAGTAGCCTTCGGCGGTGACTTCGGTATCACCGTTCCATGTGTTGTGGGTGGTGCCGTCCACGCCGGTCCAGCGGAGCGTGCTCGTGCCGGTCACGTTCTCGCTGATCGAGCTGCCGTTACGGCTGGTGGTGACCGTGTCCACGTTCTGCGTGTCGCCGGCCTTGGTGGTCGTGCCGGATGCCTTCGTGGCCACGCTCAGCGTGTAGTCCGGCGGGGCGGGCTGGTATTTGTCGAGCACGATCACGACGATGCTGCGGGTCGAGTCGACATGGCGTTCCATGATCTTGTCGACGCTGTTCGACGGATCGTCGCTGAAGCCATCGCCGGTGTGATAAGACTGAGATCCAGCGTAGTTGTAAGTGTTCGGTGCGACGTACTTGTACCAGTTGTCCTTCCATATCTTCGCGTCGTAGACGCCGGACCCGTTCCACACGCTGGTGGTGGACCCGTTGCCGGACGCCGCGCCCACGGCCACGACGCGGCAGTCGCCGTCGCCCTCGCCCGGATGCCTCTGGCGGAAGCCGGCCACGCATTCCGCGTTCGCGTCGCTCAACGCCTTGGCGGCCTTGCCGGCCGAATCGTCCATGCGCACGCCCCGCGCGGCCATGGCGCGGCTCACGCTGTTCAGGTCCGTCGCGGAACCCCACGACCCCGTCGCGTCGTCCTTGTAGGCCCAGAACTGCGCGGACGAACCGCCTCCGCCGGTGCCTCCCTGGTCTCCGCCGCCGCCCGCCCAGGCGGTGCCGGCGGTCAGGCCGCCGGCCAACGTCGCCGTGGCGGCGAGCAGGGCCAGCGTCTTTCGCCTTCCGTTACTGTTCTTGGAACCCAATGTTCCGTCTCCTTTCAGAGATCCATCTGCAGATGTTCACCCCACTCCCGGTGGGGTCGGACAGGAGAACAAATCCCGTCCGAACACTTCACATGCCCAGCCGTCGACAAACGTCGATATCGGATTCGTTTCCGTCATCCACCTGCTATGCAACCCGGTTTCGGGCGTGTCGGGTTGGACATTTTCCCGGAAGGCTGCGGATACGAAAAAGGGACCCCGAAGGGTCCCTTGAGAAGAAGAGTCGTCTGAATCAGTGCTGAATAATGTTCCCTGGATGCCAGCTGCCATCCGGCTCTACGCCGTACCCTCCGCTGCTTGGAACGAAGTCGGGCGCGCTGCTGCTGGAACCACCGCTGGTCGAACCCGACGTGCCGCCTGAATACGAGGGCGTGTACGACTGTTGCGGCGCCGAATACGACTGCTGCGTCTGGGCCTGTGCGGCGGCCTGCGCGGCGGCCTCCTCCTCGGCCTTGCGCTGCGCCTCCTCGTCCGCCTTCGTCTTCGCCGTCACCGAGTCGTTGACCTTCTTCGACGCGGCCGCGATCTTGTCCGCATCCCTGGCCTTGACTGCCTTGGACAGTTCGTCGCGCGTCGCCGCATCGGCGACCTTGCCGTCCGAATCCTTCAACAACCGTTCCGCATCGGAAACGGTCTTCTCCAGTTTCGAATCGTTCACGGCCTTCACCGCTTCTTCCAAGCTCTTCTCGTGTTTCCCGTACCAGCCGGTGTTCTTTTCAATCAGGCTGTTCTTCGACTCGTAATCCGCCTTCGAATCGGCCACGCAGGCGACCACGTCAGGCTCGTTCGCCTTCAACGCTTCGGCCAACGCATCCACGGTCTTCGCATCCGCCACCTGCTTCACGGTGATCTGGGAGGCTGTGGCCGCGTCGCCATCCACCAGCCCGGAATACGAGTCCGCCGCCTTGCGGTAGCTTTCCGACGCTTCCACACACGCCTGTCTCGCCTCGGCCAGCTCATGGTTCGCGTAGGTCTTCCAAACGAACCAGCCGCCACCAGCCAGCACAGCCACGGCCGCGACCGAAGCCACGGCGATCACAGCAGGCTTTCTGCTCTTCTTCTTGTTTTCAGTTACATTCTTTGACCCGGCATCGCTTATATTCGGGTTGGAAACTTCAGATAGTTTTCCCTGCATACTTGTGCTTTCGATGAGTTATGTCACATACGTTTTAGGAAAAAGCGGATGGGAATCGTTCGTTCCCATCCGCACATCATTTTCTAGGATTTTATGGCAAAAACCTACTTGGCGTGGCGTGCCATAAGACCGTAACGGCCGTCACCACGACGCTTCAGCATGAGCGTGGCTCCGGCGGTACCGGCGGCCATAATGGTAAACACGGCGGTCTCCATCACGTCCACGCCCGTGTCGCCAAGCTTGGCCTGCGTGGAGGTCTTCACGGCCGCCCTGTTCGCACTGTTCGCACTGTCCGGAGTATCAACCGTGATGGTCGTATCCTTCGACGGGGTGACAACCTTGTGGGCCTTGTCGTACGCGTCCTGCGCGGATTCCGCGTCGGACTTCGCCGTGGCCAATGCGGTTTCGGCTGTCTTCAGCGTGGCGTTCACTTCAGCCAGAGCAGCCTGGGCGGCATCCACATCGGCCTGCGCGTCAGCCGCCGACTGGTCGGCATCCTTCTTAGCCGACTGGGCGGCATCCAGTTCGGACTGCGCCGCATTCGTGGCCGGGTCGGAAGCATACGCATCATCCACCTTGGATTGAGCGTCCTGCACATTCTGCTGGGCATTATCATAAGCGGTCTGGGATTCGGATACGGCCGTGTTGGCCTTGTCGAGCGCATCCTTCGTCGGATCGGCCGACTGGGTCTGGCCCACCATCGGATCGGCGGCCGTCTCATCTGCCATGGCGGGCGCGGCCATACCGGCCACCTCGGTCAAGCCTGCGATGGTCGCAACGGCCAGTTTCTTCGGATTCTCCATATTCTCCATTTTCTCCATCCTGTCTCCCGGAGCGTTATGACAGGGGCGCATGCGTCCCCGAATGCACCACCCACCCTACCACTTTAGGGGGGGGTAAGTGTGTCTCGCATCTCGAGATAAACAAACCAATCGCATCTGAGACATACCTCCACCTAGACGCCTTTGCTTCAAGAAAACGGGTTTTACGATCTATTAGATATGGGGGTAATCCATTAGATTAGAGGAATCATACGAAAGGAAATGTAATGAGCTATAGCATTGAGCAGTTCATACTGGATAGCGGCATCACTCGCGCCGAGGTTGATGAGGCTAAAGCTCGGATGTTGGAAAGGATGCATATGTATGGGCTCAAGGAGACGCATAACAAGAAAGCACATGAAAAGGAGGAGCTGGCACTCCGAACTCATCGGAATGCCAGCTCCTCCTGAAAACCGTATCGTCGCCTCATACTCTACGTCTCATAACCATAGGTACACCGCACACCACTACGAGACGATTTTGTGGTCGGCGCGGTAGAGGTCGGGCTCTACGTAGATTTCGAAACGGAACCACGGCAGCGCGGTACGCACGCTTCGTTCGATTTTGTTCACGGTTTCAACATCGTAATCGCGGTCGAGCTTGCTGGTCTGCACCTTGACGCACAGCAGAATGTCATCCTCGGACATATGCACGGTCTGCATATTCAGCAGTCGTTCCACACCAGGCGTTGAAATAACAGCCTGCTCAATCTTCTTGCGCGTATCCGAATCGACGGCCTCACCAATCAACAGCGAACCGGATTTGAACATGAGCAGCAACGATCCCGCAATCAATACAAGACCAACCATCAAACCGCCGAATGCATCAAATATCTCATTATCAAACAGAATCGCAAGACCGATGCCAGCCCCTGCGAATGCCAAGCCGATCAAAGCAAGCGTGTCTTCCATAATGACGGACGCAAGCTCCGCCGACTTGGTACGCCTCCAAAAACGGAACACACCCATATGGGCCACACCCGTGCGCTCCATACGCTCGTTCGCTTCCTTGATGCTTTGATGCAGGCCGTAGCCTTCCAAACAAGCGCTGATAAACACCACGATAAACGCCACCAGCAGTTCCATCTGGTTGACGTCACGCAGTGCGGGGTCTTCGGCAATGG
>ERZ809807.511-NODE-511-length-10774-cov-7.15822_pt1 | contig 10774 bp, 10 predicted proteins | sample MGYA00520348_ERZ809807 | MGnify/ENA primary metagenome ERZ809807 (study PRJEB31588, sample SAMN03398861) | human gut metagenome | study: EMG produced TPA metagenomics assembly of the PRJNA231909 data set (A prospective, longitudinal analysis of the...
GACGACGCCTGCCCGATAGCCGACGCGTCCACGGTGGAAGGCGTGCGCGTGCACGCGGTTATCGCACCGCTCGTTCCGCAAGGCGCCGCCATCAGCATACGATTGCCGGACGTTGTTGCGCCCAGTCTGGAATCTTTGGCGGAAAACGGCATGTTTCCAAGCGGATGGATGCCTTTGCTGGAAGGATTCGTGGAACGAAGGGCCAGCGTGCTCGTGACCGGCGGAACCGGAGCAGGCAAAACCACGCTGCTCAAAGCAATGCTTATGCGATGCGCGCCGGGGGAGCGCGTCATCACCGTGGAGGAGGTGCGCGAACTTGGCATGCTCAACCATGCCAACCACGTGTCGCTGGTGACGCGCGGCGCCAACATGGAAGGCAAAGGCGCCATAGGGCTGTCGCAGCTGATATGCGCGACGTTGCGTATGCGGCCGGACCGCATTGTGGTGGGCGAATGCAGGGGCGGCGAAATCGTGGATCTGCTGCGCGCGCTGAATTCCGGGCATCGCGGAGGCATGACCACCTTGCATGCCAATCAGGTGACGGCGGTTCCCTCACGATTGGTGGCCTTGGGATTGCTCTCCGGGCTGAATCCGCAAGCCACCGCGGCGCTCGCGCAAGACGCGTTCGACGTAGTGCTGCATGTGGGCCGAGTGGGAGGCAGGCGGCGCATCACGCAAATAGGACGGCTTGAATTCGCAGAGGGGAAACTGCGGGGAAACCTATTGGCCGGGTGGAACGGCAACCAAATGCGGGCTTCGCAACAGTGGCCTGATTTCGTGCGCGTATGGAGTCGTTGAATCGAGGTGGGCAGATGGAAAGCCTCAGCATTATTTGCGCGGTACTGTGCGGACTGGCCGTATGGCTGTGGCCTCGCCGAAACGTATGCGTTGTGGGCGAACGGACGGGAAACGTAGTGGGGCGCGCAGGCGAAAGCCTTGATGAAAAACCTGATGGAGGATTCGATGGGCGGTCTGACGGAATCGAAGAGGCGAACATGCCGGCGAAACCATTGCCCGCCATCGGATGTGTGGCGTGCGTGGCTTCCCTCCGCGCATCCGTGCGCAGCGGAGCCACATTGGTGCAGGCGTTCGAAGAATTGGGTGGAACGCCGTTCGCCACACCCGAACTTACCAGGCTTCGCATAACCATGGTGATCCGCAGCCGATGCCCGCCCAAAGAGCAATGCGGCCAAGTCGAACGGCTGAGCGGCGAGCTATATGCGGCCTGTCAGCTGAGCCTGACACTCGGATGCGAAACCGGCCGATGCCTGCAGGCGGTGGCTGAATCGTTGAAACGACAACGATTATTGGATGATCTGCGTGCCAACGCATTCGCCATGCCCAAGGCGACGGTGAAACTCCTGATGGCGTTGCCGCTGCTCACTGTGCTCTTGGGAGAAGGTATGGGTGCGCACTCATTGGCCTTCCTTGTTTCAGGGGTCAAAGGCTTGGCATGCCTCGGATTTGCCCTCTGTTGCTACACGTTCGGACTTATCTGGATACGTGCGCTGATGCGGCAGGATGATATGAAAGGAGCCATGTGATGACTGGCTTATGGATGCTGACGGCGGTGGCGTGCGCGGCCGAAGCGATATGGCTGAAGCAGTGGAGGCCGGTTCGCGCGCCCTCCGACCTTGCGCCCGCCGAACGAATGCGGGAACTTCCTCTGCCGTTGATATTAGAGATGCTCAGCGTCGCCATACGGCAGGGGGCCTCCATTCCACGTGCGCTGATTGCCGTGGGAGATATTGCGGCAGGAGAATTCGGCGCGGGACTACGGTCGGCCGGAGAACAGTTGAACAAAGGTGTTTCCTGGGATGATGCGTGGCCAGATGATGGCGATCTTGCGGTAGTACGCGATGCGTTCGCCTCCTCATGGCACAGTGGCGCCTCTCCAGTGGAACGTTTGGAAACAGCCGTCGAACAATTGGATTGGGATGAGCGCTCGCAGATCGAACAGGCTGCAGCGAAATTGTCGGTTCGTTTGTTGCTACCGACCGGATTGTGCTTTCTTCCCGCATTTGTTGCGGTGGGGATTATTCCGGCCGTTATGTCGTTTGTGGGATGACGGCAGGAAAGCAACGTGGGAAATATGGCTCGGGAAATGTGGGAAACGGACAATCCTCGAAGAACGATGTTTTGTGGATAAATGTGGATGACACGCCGTGGTTGTGGATAACCCACGTCCTCCGACCACAACCCTGAAAAAACGTTCCGACGGGCACGATGATGCGCAACACTGGGTGCACTCGGCCATCTGGCCGAGGTTGTTCGAACGAAAGGAACGCCATGAACAACGAAACGCCAATCAACGTCGATGGCTCGCCAGACCTGATGGGCAAGGCAGGACAGCTGCTGCATGCCATGCGTGAACGGGCCGGCAAAGCGGTATGCCTGCTGGACGCGCGTATGCGCACGCTGACCGTCGAACCGGAGGAAGGCGCTGCCACTGCCGAATATGCGGTGGTTTTGGTTGCCGCCACCGGATTCGCAGCCGTTTTGGTGGGCATTATGAAATCCGATGCCATCAAAACGCTGCTGACCAACATCATCAAGAAAGCGCTGAGCGTCGGGTGATTCATGCTGAGGCAATGGTGGAAACGCCATACCGATGATGCCGATGAGGGAGCGGCCACCGCGGAATTCGCGGTGGTGCTCCCCTGCGTGGCGGCGGTGGCGATTTTGGTGTTGTGCTTGGGGCGTGCGTCTGTGGTGTCCATGAATTGCCAGGATGCGGCGGCGGCCGGTGCCAGGGCTTTCGCGGTTGATGATACGGGCGGCGAATCGAAGGCGAGGACCGCGGTCATGGCGGCTGCGGGAGGTTCGGCGACGGTACGGTTCGAGCGTGGGGCGGACTTCGTCACCGTCACGGTGCAATGCCCTGTGGTGCCGGATCCGACCGGTGTGCTGCCCACTCGAGTTACCGGCAAGGCGACCCGCTACTTCTAGCGTTGCTCCGAAGCGTGCTGGTCTCTGCGCAGTGAGATGCGGGATTGTTGGTTGTGGCCTGTGCATGGAGGTCTGTGAGGTTTGGAGCTTGCGACATACGACGTGTGAAACATGTTGTGAAACACTATTGGCAACCATTTGATGGATGCGGGTCGGAAAGGAATAGATAATGTGAAACGCCTTGTGAAACATTGGTTTGCTTGGATTCGCGGGTCCGATGAGGGTTCGGGGACCATATCCGGTGTGGCTTTGATCGCAGTGGCCGCCATCATGCTGGGCGCGGCCGCGTCGGCGGGCAATCTGCTGCTGTGCTTGCATCGCGCGCAGAATGCGGCCGACCTGGCGTCGGTAGCGGCGGCCAATGCGTTGTATTCGGGATCGTCCGATCCTTGTTCCGTGGCGGAACGCACTATATCCGGCAATAATGCGACGATCGGATCCTGCACGATAGAAGGTGAGGATGTGCTGGTCGAAGCGCAGGTCGGTACGCAAATGCCATTCGTATCGCATGTCGGCAAACAGTCACGGGCGGGGCCGATTGTCTGCGAATAAGCGTGGTACGGAACGGTACATTGTGCGGGAAATCGCGCTTCGTAAAAAGGGATCTTTCTACGTAAAGGAACATTCGTTCCACAAAACACGGCCATTTGTATGGAAAGCCGTTCGCATGTGGCGTGTGGAGCGAATCGCGGTTATCGTACTGAAGTATGAGCGAAACGTCATGTGTGAATGCGACCGTTGCCGTTGTCGGCAATCCGACGTCAAACAAAGGCAAGGGTGCCGAGGTCGGCAAGCAGGTGGTTGAGCTGCTGCAAGAGGCCGGGCGCAAGCATGGCTTCAATGTGATCGACGTGACCGGCGAGAGCTTCGACGATTCCTTGGCGAATGCCAGGAATCGCAGGAACGAATACGACTACCTGGTGGCGGTCGGCGGCGACGGCATGATTGCGCTTGGAGCCAATGCCGTGGGCTGTTCCGGTAAACCGTTGGGCATTGTGGCGACGGGTTCCGGCAATGATTTCGCCCGCGGTCTTGAGCTGCCGGTCAATCGCGTGGAAACCGCTGTCGACGGCATCGTCGGCGCGATTGTGCGCGGCACGCATATTGACGTTGATATGGGTTTGGCCACGTCGTTGCAGGGTGGGTATGCCGTCGATTCCAGTACCGGCGATGATCTGGTCGGCGATTCGGACGTGCCATTGCGTCCGGCGGTCAACCGCTTCTACGCGGGCATGCTGTCGTGTGGTTTGGATGCGAGTATCAACGACCGTGCCAACCATTCCCGCTTGCCCAACGGTTCGGTGCGCTATTTCGTGGCAGCGATTGTGGAATTGACGCATATGAAGCGGTACGGATACCACATCAAAGCCACGTTGGCCGATGGAACGGTGGAAGAAAGAGACATTATTTCACCGTTGCTTACGGTGGCCAATTCACGGCATATTGGCGGAGGTATTGAGATCTCGCCGTATTCGCGGTTCTCTGATGGTTTGCTTGACTTGGTGTGGCTCGACCATGTGCCCAATGTCGCCGAATGCGCGGATGCGGTGGCGCGCGCCTACAGCGGCAAGATCCTCGGGTGCAAGGTGTTTGGGTGGAAGCGTGTGCGCGATATCGAAATCACCCGCGCGCAAGAGGGTGATGAGCCGCCGGTCTTGATGGCGGACGGTGAATATGTTGGTCGCCTGCCTGTCAAGGTCGTAGTTCAAGACCGTGCGTTGCGTGTGCTGGTGCCGCCGGCCGTGGCGGAAAGCCAAGCTGCCAACACCGAAGAGAAAGTGCTGGAAGCCATCAAGCGTGATCACCGTGATCCTGTCACCGGCAAAACCGACACCTACTACGCGAATCGCTCGCGGTAGTGCGTGCACATGCCGGTCAAACCGCAACATTGCATATCGAAGATGGCACGTATGCAACTGATTGCGTGATCGGCAATCGTAAGCAATCGCAAATAATTTCGCGATAATAACGAAAAATCCAGTACCCGCAAGATCTTTATCTTACGAATACCGGATTTTCTGTAACTAGCGAACGCCGTAACTATCGAATGCGGATTGCGATCAGGCGGCGACTTCCTGGCGGGCGATGGCCTGCTCGTAGTCGCGGGTGCCCTTGAAGACTTCCTGCAGCCACGGGTTGACGTGCTGCTTCTTCGCGCGGTACATGATGTAGCCGAGTGCGAGCACGTTGGCCACGAGCGCGATGATCGACACGGTCAGGTTCACGTTCGGATTGTTCACCGACTGCACGGCGAACTTGGACTCATCCTGGAACATGGGGAACACCTGCGCGAACATGCACCAGATGGCGAGCGTGTTGGCGCGGTTCTGAATCCAGCCGCCCTTGTTCCAGAAGAAGTTCGCCACGGTCGGGGCGAGCAGCAGCGCGAGGCCGCAATACCAGGAGTGGGTCGGCAGGCAGTTGTAGGTGTAGCAGAAGTTCCAAATATCGTATGCGACGATGAATACCCAAGTCATGTCAGGCCACAGCATGTCCTGCTTCTTCTTTGACACGTAAATGCCGAACCAGCCGGTCATGCAGGCGATGTTGATCAGGCCGGCAACGCCGTTGAACACATTGTGCCAGCCGCCATACAACGTCACGCCTTCGGTGGAAACCCATGTGGTGCCCCAAGCGCGAATGGCCGATTCGAAGTCGGAGGCCACGGCGATAAGAATGTTGATGGCCACGATCACGAACGGGAAGCACTTGAACCATTCGGATTTGCCGATCTTGCCCCACTTGTATTTGAGTGCCATGAAGCCGATGCAGCCTGCGGTGGCCGCATATAGCTTGGCATAGTGGAACCAGCTGGTCATATGCACGTAGGTCGGATTGCTGAGCGCCCATTCGGCACCCATCGCGGCGGCCACGTAAATGGTGATGAAGTAGATGGTCAGAATGGCCGGCACGATCAGGAACGCGATCACGCCACCGGTCTTGGTGCGACGGGCCAGCTCATTGGCGCCGATCAGGCAGCAGAATACGAGGATCCATCCGATCCACTGGTATATGGCGGTGTCGCCATAGACTTGGAACAACATCGCTCTTCCTTTCTCTCAACACGTATGCGCGCGGGGTGAGCTGCGTTTACATGTATTCGTTCAGGTGCAGCGTCTGTGCTGCGACCTGTCTGATGACGGTGTCTTCAATGTCGGGGTGCAGTCTGATCAGAGAAATCAGGCCAACGATGAGCGTATAGAACGTCTCATGCTCGTTGGTGATGGGCATGCCATGCAATTTCTCGAAATCGCGCACTGTCGAATTGCAGATGTATTCCGCAATTCGATCAGCCACACGGTCGATGAATTTGATGTACAGTCCCGCGTTGCCGTCTTCGATCATGCGTTGGCTGAACGGGCCCTCATCGGCGATGAGGGAACGGGTCAGTCGCACCACGTCATCGAGCGCTTTCGAGATGTTGCCGACTTCTCGATTGGCGTTCCACTCCTCCAATTGCGAGATGACTTCGTCGATGACGTCGTCGAGCACGGCGTCCGCAACTTGGTCTTTGTCTTGGAAATAGTGGTAGAAGAGAGATCTGGTCATGCCTACGCGGCCCGCGATATCGCTAATTGTTATTTTCGAAAAGCCCTTTTCCAGGCAGATTGCGCGGGCTGCATGCACGATTTGCGCGCGGCGTGCGTCTCCGACTGTTGTTGCGGAGGCGTTGTGCTGTCCGTCCATGGCTTTCTCTCCTTCGTTCGAGTGGCGTCTCTCACCTGCGCGACACGTTGACACTCTGTCAATTTCTTGACTGCCCTCAGTCTAAACCGTACATTGACACAATGTCAATTTCGTAGTGTCGATGTCGTCACTCCCAGCTTAAACGTTGCCGCGGCGCTTGTCTTTGGGGACACGCGCTTCACCGTTACGGGCAGGCTGTGCGGCCGGTCTTTGAGAAAAAACGTGTCGTAATTAATCGGTAGCCTAGTGACACCACAGCGGAAGGAATTGCGATGGCACTGGCACTCTATAGAAGGTATCGTCCCGACACGTTCGACGGCGTGATCGGGCAGGATCAGGTCACGATTCCGCTGATGCGAGCGCTTGATGAGAACAAACTTACGCACGCTTACCTGTTTTCCGGTCCGCGCGGCTGCGGCAAAACCAGTTCCGCACGCATTCTCGCGCGTTGCGTCAACTGCGCGAAAGGCCCGACCTCGCACCCGTGCGGCGAATGCGAAAGCTGCAAGGACCTCGCCACAGGCGGCCCCGGTTCCATCGACGTGGTGGAAATCGACGCCGCTTCGCACAACGGTGTGGACGATGCCCGCGAACTGCGCGAACGTGCCGGATTCGCCCCCGCCCGCGACCGCTACAAGATTTTCATTCTCGACGAAGCCCACATGGTCACGCCGCAAGGCTTCAACGCGCTGCTGAAAATCGTGGAGGAGCCGCCGGAGCATGTGATGTTCATCTTCGCCACCACCGAGCCAGACAAGGTGATCGGCACCATCCGTTCGCGCACCCACCATTACCCGTTCCGCCTAGTGCCGCAGGAGGTTATGGGCCCGTACCTCGAGCGGATCTGCGAAGACGAGCATATCGAAGCCGAGCCGGGCGTGCTGCGCCTTGCCATGCGTGCCGGCGGCGGTTCCGTGCGAGACACCCTTTCCGTGCTTGACCAGCTCATGGTCGGTGCGGTCGATGGCAGCATCGCATACGACTCCGCGGTTGCGTTGCTTGGCTTCACGCCTGACGCTCTGATCGGCGAGGCCGTCGACGCCGTTGTCGACAAAAATGGCGAAGCACTGTATGGCGTGATTCAGAAGGTCGTGGTCGGTGGTTTCGATCCCCGTCGATTTGTTGAGGATTTGCTTGCCCGCGTACGCGATTTGCTGGTGCTCACGTTGGGTGGAGAGCGTGCGGAAAGCGTGCTTTCCGACGATGCGGCCGCCGAGAACATGGATGATTTGCGTCGTCAGGCTTCCGCTTTGGGATTGTCTGCGCTGACGCAGATGGCTGACACGATCAATGCGACGCTTGCCAATATGACCGGTGCGATTTCGCCGCGCATGCGATTGGAATTGCTTGCCGCGCGCTTGTTGGCCGGGCGTGAGGAAGGGATGGCTGTCGTTGCGTCATCTTCCGGTGTACCTGATTTTGCCGGCGATGCCGGAACTTCCGCGGCTGCCGAATCGTCGCGTGGATCCATGGCCGGCTCCCGTCGCCGTGCGGCACGACATGCCGCAGGAAATGTGCGGGCGCAGGATTCTGCGCCTGTGATCGATACCCCTTCCGCGCCTGTGCAGCCGTCCGTGGCGCCGACGAATCCTGCCGATGCCGTCGCATCCGGCGTGGCTTCCGTGCTTGCTGACGTGCAGCAGGCGATGAATGCGACGACTTCCGTCGCTTCCGCTGCGCCTGCCGCAACTTCCGTACCAGCTCCCATTCATGACGATCGCACCCCCGACCAGAAGTGGGATGCGCTGGTCGCAGCCCTTCCGGAAGACGTGCAACGTTACGTAAGCCGTGAAAAAGTGCCTCGCGTGCTACTGAGCGGCGACCGTCTGTGGATCAAATTCGACAAGGCGCTCAGCAAATACGCGTTTGCCAAAGCGGTGGCAAAGGAATCGGTGGACGGCAATACCGAAGTGGTGAAAATCGTCCGCGCCGAAGTGCATAAGGCGTTCGGACCGAGCGTCACGCTCGCGCCTGCCAAAAAGCTGGCGGACGGGTCCGAATCGGTGCCGTGGAGCAAACTCAGCCCGGAAGAGCAGAGCAAGATCAATGCGCAACTCGTGCAGGAACAGCTTAAAGCGGCCACGCTGCTGACGGCCAATCTTGGTACTGCTGCAGGTCTCGAATCCTCCGGCAAGGAGCCGGCCGGCACAAGCGCGAAGAGCGCCGAAGACGGTGGCAATGCCGGAGATTCCGGCGATGAGGAGGGCCATCGAGCTGCTGCCGGTGGAGCCGAGGAAGTCGATCCATGGGCGGCCCCGACGCAGGAAGTCCATCATCCGGAACGGCCTGTTCCGGATGATGACCCTTGGGTTGCATCTGCACAGCCGATGCAACCGCAATCGGTGGTCGCAAGCGGCGTCAACGATGTGAAAGCGCCGGAACAACATGCGAAACATGTGGCTGTTCCCGATGTCAGCGATAACGTTGATCCTTGGGCGGCACCGATGCCTGTACCGCAGCAAGCGCCGGTGGACGACGATCCTTGGGGTAACCCCATGCCTGCTCCAACGGAACCTGAGGCGGCTCCGAAGCACGCCAATCACCAGCATCGCGCACCGCGGCAGGACGCGGCACCGCAGCAAGGCCAGCCGAATGCCGATCCGTGGAGCCAGCAGTTCTCCGCGCCGGCGCAGCCAATGCCGCAGGTCGCCGCGGAAGACGACGAATATTCCATGAGCGACGAGTCGATCGGGGCGTCAACCGCGTTAAGCGTGGACGATCTGACCCGACTGTTCGAGGTGAAAAAAGTCGAGGATTTCGGGCCGGACGATGCAAAAAACCCGCGCAACATGCAGCAGCAGAAGAATCTCGACGACTGATGGCGGTGCAGTCGCAAGCAAAAATGCGAAACCGAGCAAAATCGACGAATCAACGCAATCGTAAGCACTGCATAATCGCGAATCTTATGGAAACCAAGGAGAGGTGAACCATGGCACTGGCCTATGACGGCGCCATCCAACGACTGATCGACGCGTTCGCGCACCTGCCCGGCATCGGGCCGAAAGGCGCGCAACGCATCGCCTTCTACCTGCTCAACGCATCCGACGAGGAATCACAGGGGCTGATCGACGCCATCGCCGAAGTCAAAGAGAAAATACGATTCTGTGACATTTGCGGCAACGTGTGCGAAACCAGCCCATGCCCGGTCTGCGCCGATCCGCGTCGCGACCACAGCGTGATCTGCGTGGTCGAAGAGCCGAAAGACGTGATGAGCATCGAGCGCACGCGCGAATACCGCGGCCTGTACCACGTGCTCGGCGGCGTCATCAACCCGATGGCCAACGTGCAGCCCAGCGACCTCAACATCGCCAAACTTATCGAACGGCTCAAAGACGGCGAAGTCACCGAAGTGATCCTCGCGCTCAACCCGAATGTGGAAGGCGAAGCGACCACCAGCTTCCTGTCGCAGCTGCTTTCGCAAACCGACATTAAAGTCACGCGATTGGCGAGCGGCCTGCCGGTCGGTGGCGACCTTGAATATGCCGACGAAATCACGCTCGGACGCGCGTTGGCGGGGCGTCGCGCGGTCTGACATCATATTCGCCACATCCGTTACATTGCCGGCATATGCTGACGATTGCGCAAACGTTGCGCGGGCGATCATGGAAGACCCGTGCGGAACGTATGTACGAAAAAACGCGCGGAGGATTTGCGAGGATCCCATATATTGTTCCGCATGTTGGGCGTGCAGGGGCTTGACAAATCGGATTTTTCCTATAATTGACCAGCCTGCTTAGTATGTTGGCGGGCAACACATTGAAGAAGATTGGATAAGTTGTGGCTCTCATCGTGCAGAAATTTGGCGGCTCTTCCGTAGCCGACCCAGAATCGATCAAGCGCGTGGCCCGACGCATCATCGAAACGAAGAACGCCGGCAATGACGTGGCCGTGGTGGTCTCCGCAATGGGAGACACCACCGACGACCTGATCGATCAGGCGCTCAGCATCGACTCTAACCCGCCGGCGCGCGAGATGGACATGCTGATGACCGCAGGCGAGCGTATTTCGATGAGTTTGCTCGCAATGGCAATTCATGCGGCCGGCTCTCACGCCTACTCCTTCACCGGCTCCCAGGCTGGTTTCATGACCGACGCCCAGTTCGGTACCGCGCATATCAAGGCCGTGAAGCCAGATCGGA
>ERZ809807.516-NODE-516-length-10609-cov-13.9_pt1 | contig 10609 bp, 5 predicted proteins | sample MGYA00520348_ERZ809807 | MGnify/ENA primary metagenome ERZ809807 (study PRJEB31588, sample SAMN03398861) | human gut metagenome | study: EMG produced TPA metagenomics assembly of the PRJNA231909 data set (A prospective, longitudinal analysis of the...
CGTGTGACAACAACAAACACCTCTGCAGCCTTTTTCAGCTCATCAAGTGATGGATATGTCGGAGCAATTCTTATCACGCTGTCATCCGGATCCTTCTTGTAAGGGAAAGGAGAGCCTGCACCTGTCATTGTGACACCAGCTTCCTTGCACTTTGCAACGATTTCCTTTGCACAGCCTGAAAGAGCCTCAAATCCGAAGAAGTATCCACCAAGCGGCTTAACCCATGTTCCGATGCCTCTTGAAGCAATTTCATCTGTGAGGATATTCTCAACCAGCTCGAATTTAGGTCTGATAAGAGCTGCATGCTTTGCCATATGAGCCTTGATACCATCTACATCCTTAAAGAATCTCGCATGACGAAGCTGATTAATCTTGTCGTGTCCTATTGTCTGTATAGTAAGGCGCTTCTTGATATCCTCACGGTTTTTCTCAGATGTGCATATACCAGCCACGCCTGCACCAGGGAATGTCACCTTACTTGTTGAGCAGAACTCAAATACCATATCAGGGTTTCCCTCTTTCTCGCAGAGCTCAAGGATATTTGGAATCTCTGCCTGCTTATCATCATAGAGATGATGAATTGTGTATGCATTGTCCCAGAAGATTCTAAAATCATCTGCTGCAGGCTTAAGCTTTGCAAAGCGCTCAACTGTCTCATCAGAGTATACAACACCCTGTGGGTTAGAGTATTTTGGAACACACCAGATTCCCTTTACAGAGGCATCGTTATTGACATATTTCTCAACCATATCCATGTCAGGACCATCCTCAGTCATAGGGATGTTTATCATCTCAACTCCAAACTCCTCTGTGATTGCAAAGTGTCTGTCATAGCCCGGTACAGGACAGAGGAACTTCACCTTGTCAAGCTTGCACCATGGTGTGTTGCCGCAAAGGCCAAAGATAAATGCACGTGCAACCTGATCATACATGATATTGAGACTTGAGTTTCCATATACTATAGCCTGCTCAGGCTTTGCTCCTACCATGCCTGCGATAAGGGCCTTTGCCTCAGGAATTCCGTCCAGACATGCATAGTTTCTCACATCAAGTCCTGATTCACTTTTCATATCACTGTCTGATTTCAAAACATCGAGCATAGGGAGTGAAAGGTCAAGCTGGTCTGCTCCCGGCTTTCCACGCGACATGTCCAGGCTTAAGCCAAGATTCTTAATCTTCTCGTACTCAGCCTCAAGTGCTGTCTTTTCCTGCATTAACTCTTCCTTTGTCATTTCTGTATACTTTTTCATTTAAAGATCCTCCTGGTCTGATTTTTCTAAATATTTATCTTATTATCAACTATTTGCAATTATTCAAGCTTCATCTATACACTTTCATGTATCACAGTCTCTGTGAAGCTCATCCATGTGTGCTTTTATCTTTGCCTCATAGCCTATATCCGTAGGCTTGTAAAACACTCTGTCTGTAAGGCCATCCGGCAGATACTGCTGCTTCACATAGTGATTTGGATAGTCGTGTGCGTATTTGTACCCGACTCCGTGCCCGAGCTTTTCTGCCGCACCGTAATGGGCATCCTGCAGATGTGCCGGAACAGCCGGTGTCTTAGTCTGCTTCACGCAGCTCATTGCTGCCGATATCGCATTATATGATGCATTGCTCTTTGGCGCGCATGCCATGTATGTGACAGCCTGTGACAGAATAATCTGTGCCTCCGGCATTCCAACGCGCTCGACCTCTGCCGCCGCCGATGCCGCTACAACCATAGCCATCGGGTCTGCATTGCCTATATCCTCCGATGCAAGTATCATGATTCGTCTTGCGATAAATTTCACATCTTCTCCGGCATAAAGCATCCTCGCCAGATAATAGACCGCCGCGTCCGGGTCTGAGCCGCGCATGCTCTTTATAAAAGCAGATATGGTATCGTAATGGTTATCCCCATTCTTATCATAGGAGATAACTCTTTTTTGTATACATTCGCTCGCCACATCGATAGTGATATGAATGATGCCATCGTCTGACCTGTCCGTGGTCAGTACACCAAGCTCAATCGCTGTGAGCGCCGCTCTCGCATCTCCGTTTGACACATCTGCAAGGAAATCCAGTGCATCATCATCTATCTGTGCATTGTATGCACCCATGCCCTTTTCTGTGTCAGTCAGTGCTCTCTTAAGAAGTACTTTTATATCATCCGTTGACAGCTTTTTAAGCTCAAAAATGACTGAGCGTGAAAGCAAGGCTCCGTTTACCTCAAAGTAAGGATTCTCAGTGGTAGCTCCTATCAGAATAATGGTGCCATCCTCCACAAACGGAAGCAGATAATCCTGCTGCCCCTTGTTGAAGCGATGTATCTCGTCGATAAAAAGTATCGTCTTCTTCTGATACATTCCCTGATTATTCTTCGCCTGCTCCACGACCTCTTCCATGTCCTTCTTGCCTGCAGAGGTTGCATTAATCTGCATAAACTCAGCACTGGTAGTGTGGGCTATGACCTTTGCCAAAGTAGTCTTTCCGGTGCCCGGCGGCCCGTAAAAGATGATGGAGCTGAGCTTATCGGCTTTAATCGCACGATACAAAAGCTTGTCCTTCCCAACTATGTGCTGCTGCCCGACCACCTCATCAAGTGTTGTCGGACGCATCCTAGAAGCTAAGGGACCGCTTGTCTCCTTATTCTGTTCTCTCATGTAATCAAATAAATCCATATCATCCCCGCCTGAAATGCATATTTGATATATCTGTTATATCATTTTGCAATTTCTTTTAGCAAAAAATTCATTTTGCATTGATACAATCGGCAATTACGTGTTTTATAAGTGCTAATTATGCATAAAAAAGTGGTGCAAAATTCATTTCCCTATAATAAGATACATGAATTTGCACCACTTTACAACACAAAATTTAATTTTCTACGAAATGACTAATATTTGCCCTTTAATGCAGGATAAAACTGCTTAAATTTTGCATAGCCCTTCTCATATTTTTCGACAAGCTGTGGACTTGGCATGGTTGTATCCTTCTTTCTCACAATAGCCGCTGCCGCAGCCTCCACATTTTCAAAGCAGCCGTTTGCAACTGCAGCCAGTATTGCACCGCCGTATGCCGGTCCTTCCTCGACCTCTACCGTGTCAACCTGCATATTCATAACGTTTGCAACTATCTTTCTCCAAAGCACACTCTTTGCACCCCCACCACAGATTGTTGTGCTTTTTGGTGCCACACCAAGGCTCTTTGCCACCTCAAGTGAATCTCGAAGACCATATGCCACACCCTCAAACACAGCCTGCAGCATGTCGGCTCTGTCAGTATCCATGCTCATCCCGATAAACGCTGCCCTTGCAGACGGATCATTGTGCGGAGAGCGCTCTCCCATCAGATAAGGCAGAAAATACACATGATTCTCACCAAGTCTGCCATCCTCCTCAAGAGGCTTCTGCTCATTCACAAAGTCATCGGAATGAAGGATATCCTTCATCCACCAGTTGTTGCAGCTTGCAGCCGAGAGCATGCAGCCCATCAGATGATAGCCGCCGTCAGCATGGTCAAACGAATGAAGCGCATTGTGCGAATCCACTCTGAACTCATCACTTGTAATGAAAAGTGTGCCGCTTGTTCCAAGAGAGAGGTTGCACTTTCCGGCTCCAACCGTACCTGTGCCTATAGCTGCAGCCGCATTATCTCCTGCCCCGGCTGCAACTATGCAGTCTTTAGGAAAGCCAAGCTCACATGCCACATCAGCTTTCAGAGTGCCTGTCTTTTCACTGCTCTCATAAAGCCCAGGAAGCCACTCCTCTCTTACATCGCATATGTCAAGCATCTCCTTTGACCAGCACTTGTTTTTGACATCCAGAAGAAGCATTCCCGATGCATCAGAATAATCGGTACTAAATACACCAGTCATGCGGTATGCAATATAATCCTTTGGCAGCATAAGCTTTTTTATTCTGGCAAAGTTTTCCGGTTCATTTGCTTTTAGCCATAAAATCTTTGGCGCTGTAAATCCGGCAAACGCTATATTTCCGGTGAGCTCAGACAGCTTTTCTTTTCCTATTACATTATTTAAATAGTCTGTCTCCTTCTGTGTTCTTCCGTCATTCCAAAGTATAGCAGGTCTTATTACATTGTCGTTTTCATCCAATACGACAAGTCCATGCATCTGACCGCCGAAGCTGATTCCAGCAACAGCGCTCCTGTCAAAATCTTTAGTCAGCTCTATAAGCCCAGCCACGGTCTGCTCCCACCAGTCACATGGATTCTGCTCTGACCAGCCCGGCTTTGGAAAGCTGATTGGATACTCCTTTGAGACTATATTTAATACCTTTCCGCTCTCATCCATGAGCAGAAGCTTTACTGCACTTGTGCCTAAATCCACACCTATATATAGCATATCTATTCTCCATTCACGCAATATGTTTACATCAGATAACGTAACTATTCAGAACCCATTAACAGAAAGGATTTTCTGTCTTGTATGGCAGTGATGCCGGCTGATTGTAGTTAATATCCTCTACTGGCACGCCAATATATTTAAATACCTCAAAAAGGGCTTTTCCGTAATGACCGAAGGCTACAGCTCCGTGATGAGGATAATTCTTCTCAATAAGCACATGACGGTAGAAACGTCCCATCTCCTTTATCGCAAACACTCCGATACTGCCGAATGAACGTGTTGCAACAGGAAGCACCTCGCCCTGAGCCACATAAGCGCGAATCTTACAGTCTGCTGTAGACTGGAGACGGTAAAATGTAATATCTCCCGGCACTATATCTCCCTCGAGAGTTCCGTTTGTCACCTCTATAGGAAGGCTTCTTGCCATAATCATCTGATACTTCATCTGTGGGTTGCAAACCTTGCTTGAACAGGTGTTTCCACAGTGGAAGCCCATAAATGTGTCTGTATGCTTGTAGTCAAATCTGCCCTCGATTGACTCCTTGTACATATCCTTCGGCACTGAGTTGTTGATATCGAGAAGTGTTACCGCATCCTCGCTGACGCAGGTTCCGATGAACTCACTGAGCACTCCATATATATCCACCTCACATGAAACCGGGATACCTCTTCCTGTAAGACGGCTGTTTACATAGCATGGTACAAATCCAAACTGTGTCTGGAAGGCAGGCCAACATTTTCCTGCGATTGCCACATACTTTCTGTAGCCCTTATGCTCATCAACCCAGTCTAAAAGTGTGAGCTCATACTGTGCAAGCTTCTCAAGAATCTCAGGCTTTTTGTTGCCCTCGCCAAGCTCCCTTTCCATATCCTTTACCACATCCGGTATTCTCTCATCACCGGCATGCTTGTTAAATGCCTCAAACAAATCAAGCTCTGAATTTTCCTCAATCTCAACACCCACGTTATAGAGCTGCTTGATTGGCGCATTGCATGCAAGGAAATTGAGTGGTCTTGGTCCGAATGAAATAATCTTAAGATTATTAAGTCCGTATATAGCCCTTGCTATTGGCAGGAATTCATGTATCATATCTGCGCAGTCATCTGCATCGCCCACAGGATACTCCGGAATATATGCTCCTATATTTCTGAGTGCCAGATTGTAGCTTGCGTTTAACATACCACAGTATGCATCTCCACGTCCCTGAATTAAGTTCTCCTGTGTCTCCTCTGCTGCTGCAACAAACATCTTTGGTCCGTCAAAGTGCTTTGCAAGAAGAGTCTCTGAAATCTCCGGTCCAAAGTTTCCAAGGTAAACACAAAGTGCATTGCAGCCTGCTGCCTTTACGTCCTCAAGTGCCTGTACCATATGTATTTCGCTCTCCACGATACATACAGGACACTCGTATATGTCTGCTGCATCATACTTTGCAGCGTATGCATCGACAAGTGCTTTTCTTCTGTTTACTGACAGACTTTCCGGAAAACAGTCACGGCTTACCGCAACTATACCGATTTTCATTTTTGGAATATTGTTCATAGTGTAAATCTCCTTCTCTCATATGCCCCATCGGACAGATTAATTGTTCTTATGTGCTAAGTATATATCCGGTCCAGCTTAATTGATACCTATAATTTAGTAAATTTAGTGTATTTTTCAACTTAATTTACTAAATTATAATGTTAATACTATATTGTCATGTTATAATAAGGCAAATAAAACATAAGGAGCTATGCCATGTCTATCACAGCAAAAGAACTTGCCAAACAACTTAATCTTTCTGAAGCAGCTATATCGATGGCACTTAATAATAAGCCCGGTGTCAGCACACTCACCAGAAAACGTGTGCTCGAAGCTGCGGCCTCTGCCGGATATGATTTTTCAAGAATATCAAATACCAATGAAGCTCCGGCCTCCAATGGCACATTATATTTTGTAATATACAGAAAGAATGGCGCTGTAGTTCCTAATTCTCCTGTTTACACACATACAGAGCACGGCGTTTTGGTACAGGATGTTCCATTCTTTTCACAGCTGTCAGAGGGTATTGATTTGGGCTGCAGGCACTGCCACTACTACCTGAATATCAGCTACATATACGAAAATGACGATATTGAGGCTTTGCTATCTGAGTGGAAAAGGCTTGGAGCAAAGGGTATCCTGCTGCTTGGAACCGAGATGGAAGAGCATGACATAAAGCCCTTTACAAGGTGCGGTCTGCCTGTTGTGCTAATAGACAACTATTTCGAAGCCTTAAACCTCGATTGCGTGACTATAAATAACCTTCAGGGTGCCTATCTTGCCACAGACTACCTGATCAAGCAAACACATGCACAGCCCGGATATCTGCATTCCGCATACAGCATAACCGGCTTTGAGGAGAGAGCCGACGGCTTCTATAAAGCAATACGCAAAAACGGTATGTCAACCTCGCGCTCAGTCGTACATCACCTCTCCCCTTCAGTTGACGGTGCTTACTGTGATATGAAGGCAGTTATAAAAAGCGGTGATGAGCTTGTCCGATGCTACTTTGCCGACAATGACCTGATTGCTGCCGGAGCTATGCGTGCACTTTCAGAGGCAGGCTATCGTATCCCTGAAGACATATCAGTAATAGGCTTTGATGATATGCCAATGTGTACCTACATTACACCGCCTCTTTCGACTGTGCATGTGCCGAAGCAGTACATGGGTGAAATTGCAGTAAAAAGGCTTGCAGAGATAATAAATTCTACCTCTGCAAGCCCTGTAAAAATTGAAATAAGCACAGAAATTATAAAGAGAAAGAGTTGTTAATTTCTATACATTCACTTATGCATTTTTCTGTACTGCCGATGCACTAAGCTTGCCATCCTTCACATCTATAAGAATGGTATCTCCTGCTCTCACACCATCTGCCAGAATCAGCTTTGCCGCGAGTGTCTCGACATGCTTCTGCAGATATCTCTTAAGTGGTCTTGCTCCGTATACCGGATCGTAGCCATTATCGGTGATAAACTGCTTTGCAGTATCTGTCAGCTCGACTGTGATTTCCTTGTCTACAAGACGCTTGTTTAAGTCTGCCATGAGCAGGGTGATGATATGACCGATGTTGTCCTTTGTGAGAGGCTTGAACATGATGATCTCATCAAGTCTGTTTAAAAACTCCGGTCTGAAATGACCCTTAAGTTCATCCATGACGCGGTTCTCACACTCTGTGCTGATGCTGCCGTCTGCTTCTATGCCCTCAAGAAGCTCCTGTGAGCCGAGGTTGCTTGTCATAATGATGATAGTGTTTTTGAAATCCACGGTACGTCCCTGTGAGTCAGTGATTCGTCCGTCATCAAGCACCTGAAGCAGTACATTGAATACATCCGGATGGGCTTTTTCCACCTCATCAAAGAGTACTACTGAGTATGGCTTACGCCTTACAGCCTCTGTGAGCTGTCCACCCTCGTCATAGCCTACGTATCCCGGAGGCGCTCCGATGAGTCGTGACACTGAGTACTTCTCCATGTACTCACTCATATCGAGTCTGACCATGTTGTTCTCATCATCAAACAGACTTGCCGCAAGTGCCTTTGCAAGCTCTGTCTTACCTACACCTGTAGGTCCGAGGAACATAAACGAACCTATCGGCTTTGTAGGATCCTTGATGCCTGCCTTTGATCGGATGATAGCTTCTGTCACCTTTGTGACTCCGTCATCCTGTCCTATTACCCTCTTGTGCAGCTCCTCATCGAGGTGAAGTGTCTTATTACGCTCACTCTCCGTAAGCTTTGCAACAGGTATTCCTGTCCAACGCGAGATAATGAGTGCAATCTCCTCATCGCCAACGTTCTCTCGCACAAGCGATAAGTCTCTGTCCTTAAGCAGTGCCTCCTCTGATTCCAGCTCCTTCTTAAGGTTTGGAAGCACGCCGTACTGCAGCTCTGCTGCCTTTTCCAGGTCATAGTTCTGCTGCGCTGTCTTGATTTCATTCTTTGTGGACTCAATCTTTTCACGAAGCTTGCTGACCTTGTCAACTGCGCCCTTCTCGTTCTGCCACTGAGCCTTTTTGGCATTGAAGTCATCACGCAGCTCTGCAAGCTCCTTTTGTAGTGCTGCGAGCCTGTCCTGACTTAAGTGGTCTGTCTCTTTCTTTAGAGCTGTCTCCTCTATCTCAAGCTGCATAATCTTACGATTATGCTCATCAAGCTCTGCCGGCATTGAATCAAGCTCCGTCTTTATCATGGCGCATGCCTCATCCACAAGATCTATTGCCTTATCAGGCAAAAATCTGTCTGTGATGTATCTGTTTGAAAGCACTGCCGCTGTGACAAGTGCCGAGTCTGTGATTTTAACGCCGTGGAATACCTCGTATCTGTCCTTAAGGCCTCGAAGTATTGAGATAGTGTCCTCTACTGTCGGCTCGTCTACCATAACAGGCTGGAAACGTCTCTCAAGTGCTGCATCCTTCTCAATGTACTCACGGTACTCATCGAGTGTGGTGGCACCCACGCAGTGCAGCTCACCTCTTGCAAGCATTGGCTTAAGAAGCTGTCCTGCATCCATGGCTCCGTCTGTCTTTCCTGCTCCTACTATTGTGTGAAGCTCATCGATAAAGAGAATTATCTGTCCGTCAGATGCTTTTACCTCCTCAAGCACTGCCTTAAGTCTCTCTTCAAACTCGCCCCTGTACTTAGCTCCTGCAATCAGAGAGCCCATATCGAGTGCAAACAGTTTTTTGTCCTTTAAGCCCTCAGGCACATCGCCTTTTACGATACGCTGTGCCAGACCCTCAACGACTGCCGTTTTACCAACACCCGGCTCACCGATAAGTACCGGATTATTTTTAGTCTTACGCGAGAGAATACGCACTACATTTCGTATCTCATCATCACGGCCGATAACAGGATCAAGCTTCTGCTGTCTTGCACGCTCCACCATGTCGTAGCCGTATTTCTCAAGTGTATCATAGGTGGCCTCAGGGTTATCGGATGTGACCTTCTGATTGCCCCTGACCGTAGAAAGCGCTGTGAGGAATCTGTCTCTTGTGAGACCGTACTCCTTAATCAGCTTCTTCATTGCCTTGTTTGGATACTTCAGCAGACACAGGAAAAGATGCTCTACCGAAACATACTCATCTCCCATTGCCTTTGCCTCGTCCTCAGCATGGATAAGAACCTTGTTCAGATCATTGCCCACATAGACCTGTGCACTGCTGCCGCTTACCTTTGTGCGCGCTGCCAGATGGCGCTTTGCATTCTCTGTGAAATGCTCTACGTTTATCTCCATCTTGTCAATCAGCTTCGGTATCAGTCCGTCCTCCTGTGAAAGTAATGCCACAAGCAGGTGCTCCTGTTCTATCTCCTGATTGCCATAATCATATGCAAGCTTCTCGCAGTCATTGACTGCCTCTATTGATTTCTGTGTAAATTTTTGAATGTTCATAGTCTCACTCCCTTCTACTATGTTATCCATAAATATGATTCTTATGTGTCATACAGGTAATATCAAAATTTTATCTCTAAATAATCCTTTAAATAATTCTTCAATATTCCTTGTGACTATGTTATAGCACGCAAATTAGCACTCGTCAAGTGAGAGTGCTAACAATTTTTATTAAATAAATATAAACTTTTGATTTACAAGCAAAAAAGAGTGATTTACATCACTCTCCTTTACTCAATCGGCTGCACAATCCCCGAAACATTTGCCAGATTCTGCATCTTGTCATCAGCGTCAGCCATGATATCTGCGCATTTCTTAAGCTCCTGCTGCATCTCCTCCGTGAATACACGGCTCTTCTTGTAGCGAAGCTGATGCTCTGTGCTGGCCCAGAAATTCATGGCAATGGTACGAAACTGTATCTCTATCGGCACCTTGTCCTTGTGATCCGAAAAATACACGTCAACCAGCACTATCATATGAAGACTCCTGTAGCCATTCTCCTTCGGTTTTTTTATGTAGTCCTTTATTGTGACAATCTCGACATCCGCCTGATTCACAAGCATATTGGCCACCTGATATACATCGGATATAAATGGACAAATGACCCTGACTCCGGCTATATCCTTTATCTCACGCTTCATGGCGTTGGTGGTGAGCGGAATGCCCTTTCGCTTCATTTTGTCTATTATGCTGTCAAGCGACTTTACACGGCTCTTTATGTTCTCAATTGGATTTCTTTCGTGATTGTTTTTGAATTCATTATTTAATATCTGCAGCTTTGCTACTATCTGCTGTATACCCGATTCGTAGTAGAACATGATGTGTTCATACTGCGAGGCAATTGAACT
>ERZ809807.518-NODE-518-length-10515-cov-4.50803_pt1 | contig 10515 bp, 6 predicted proteins | sample MGYA00520348_ERZ809807 | MGnify/ENA primary metagenome ERZ809807 (study PRJEB31588, sample SAMN03398861) | human gut metagenome | study: EMG produced TPA metagenomics assembly of the PRJNA231909 data set (A prospective, longitudinal analysis of the...
CCGTCACCGCCTTCCGGCCCAAGGTCGATGATCCAATCGGCCGACTTGACCACATCGAGATTGTGTTCAATGACAATAACGGTATTGCCCTTATCCACCAATCCCTGCAAGACAAGCAGCAGTTTGCGCACATCTTCAAAATGCAAACCCGTGGTAGGTTCGTCAAGAATATACACGGTTTTGCCCGTAGACCTTCGCTGCAACTCGGTCGCAAGCTTCACACGCTGCGATTCGCCGCCGGAAAGCGTTGGAGCAGGCTGTCCGAGTCGGATATACCCAAGTCCGACCTGCACAAGCGTGTCGAGATAGCGGGAGATGGAGGGATACGCTTTGAAGAACTGGGCAGCCTCTTCGATCGGCATGCCAAGCACGTCGGCAACGGATTTGCCATTGTATTTCACCTCCAACGTTTCGCGGTTGTAGCGTTTGCCATGGCATTCCTCACAGTCCACATACACGTCCGGCAGGAAGTTCATTTCGATCTTCAAAGTGCCGTCGCCATGGCATGCTTCGCACCGGCCACCCTTGACATTGAACGAGAACCGCCCCGGACCGTATCCACGGACTTGCGCTTCAGGGGTTTTGGCGAACAGCGTGCGGATCTTATCCCATACTCCGGTATAGGTGGCCGGATTGGAACGCGGAGTGCGTCCGATCGGATTCTGGTCAACGTGGATCACTTTGTCGCACTGGCCCACACCTTCCACACGGGTATGCTTGCCGGGCACGATGCGCGCACCGTTGAGTTTGTCGGCAAGCACCGGGTACAGAATCTGATTGACCAAAGTGGATTTACCGGAACCCGAAACACCCGTCACGCAAGTGAATACTCCCAGTGGGAAGTTGACCGTCAAATCCTTCAGATTGTTTTCGCGGGCTCCAACCACGCGCAACTGCTTGGTCTTACGTACTTTGCGACGGGACTGCGGGACCTCGATCTTTCGGCGGCCGGCAATGTAGTCGCCCGTAACCGAACGCGGAGCGTCAACGAGCTTTTTCGCGGGACCGGAATAGATCACTTCGCCGCCATGCTCGCCAGCTCCAGGTCCGATGTCAATAACCCAATCAGCGTTCTTGATAGTGTCTTCGTCATGCTCCACAACGATCAGCGTGTTGCCAAGATCGCGCAGATGATGCAGAGTGGTGATCAGCCGCTCATTGTCACGCTGGTGCAAGCCGATGGATGGTTCGTCGAGCACATACATCACGCCCACCAAACCGGAACCGATCTGGGTCGCCAAACGAATACGTTGCGCCTCGCCGCCAGACAAGGTTTTGGCGGCACGAGACAGTGTCAGATAGTTCAGTCCGACGTCGTTGAGGAATCCAAGACGGGCACGAATCTCCTTCAACACCTCGCCGGCGATCTGCGCGGCCGACCCTTCAAGCTGCAAGCCGTCCATCCATGCGAGGCTTGTCTCAGCGGACATGTCGCACACATCGGCAATGGATTCCCCGCCAACGGTCACCGCCAGCACTTCCGGACGAAGCCTACGGCCTTGGCATGCCTGACAAGGTACTTCACGCATATACGATTCGTAATACTGCTTCATCTGATCGGAGTCGGTCTCGTCATGCCTACGCATCAGCGTACGCACCACGCCTTCGAAACCGGTGGAATATTCGCGCATACGACCCCAACGGTTACGATACGAGACCTGCACCTTGAAATCACGCCCATACATAATGGCTTGACGGGCCTCTTCCGGAAGATCCTTCCAAGGGGTGTCGAGATCGAAACCCATCTCATCGCCGAGCCCCTCAAGCACATGGCGATAATATTCGCCGGTGCCTTTGGTCATGCCCCACGGTTCGATGGCGTTCTCATTCAGTGTCTTGCTGGGATCGGGAATCACCAGTTCCGGATCAATCTCCAGCTTGTATCCGATGCCCGTGCATACCGGGCAGGCACCGTACGGGGCGTTGAACGAGAACGTGCGCGGCTCAATCTCATCAAGTTCAAGCTGATGCCCGTTCGGGCATGCGCGTTTTTCGGAAAAAGGCTTACGGCGGTCAGGATCCTTCTCATCCAAATCCACAAAATCGGCCACCACGATACCCTTGGCGAGCTTCAATGCGGTTTCAATGGAATCGGTCAGACGCTGACGGATGCCGTCCTTGACCACCAGTCGATCCACCACCACTTCGATGGTGTGCTTTTTCTGCTTGGTGAGTTTGATGTCGTCGGACAGCTGCTTCATTTCGCCGTCAATCAGCGCTCGTGCGTAGCCGTCGCCCCGCAAGAGTTCAAGCAGATCCTCGAACTCGCCCTTACGCCCACGGACGACCGGCGCGAGAATCTGGAATCGTGTGCGCTCCGGATACTGCAGCAACGCGTCCACCATCTGTTGCGGCGTCTGTGCGCTGACCAACGCGCCGCATTCCGGGCAATGCGGAATGCCAGTGCGGGCAAACAGCAATCTCAGATAATCGTAAATCTCGGTAATCGTGCCGACAGTCGAACGTGGATTGCGGTTCGTGGTCTTCTGATCGATCGACACCGCAGGGCTCAAACCTTCGATGAAATCGACGTCGGGCTTGTCCATTTGCCCCAGGAACTGCCTTGCGTACGCCGACAGCGACTCCACATATCTGCGTTGGCCTTCGGCGAATAACGTATCGAAGGCGAGCGAGGATTTGCCAGAACCCGACAGTCCGGTGAACACCACCATGCGATTGCGCGGAAACTCAAGATCCACGTTCTTCAGATTATGCTCGCGAGCGCCTTGGATGGTGATTTTGAGGTCGTTGGGCAGGTGCTTGAGGTCGGCTGTAAGTGAACCGTTTTTCGTTTTGAGAGGGGCTTTTTTGATTTCTCTTGCGAGGAATGCGTCGCTGGTGAGAACGCGTTCGACTATGACGTCGCCGTTTGCTGCGTTGTTGCGTTTGGTTGCCACGGCTTGCCTCCGCTGGTGGTTGTTCTTTGTTCTAGTTGTTTAGGATACCTCATTTTCGTTATGATTTCGAACAGGTGTTCTATTTGTGGTGTGTTGTGTTCCATTGGTGTTGGTTGTGGAGTATTGTCATTGCGTCGTTGATGGGGATGCGTTCTTGTTCGATTCGTAGGTAGGTTGTGTTTTTCCCGGTGCAGAGTTGTTCGTATAAGTTTCTTTCGTGTTGCGTGAGTCCTGGTGTTGGTTTGGGGTCGCGTGTTTTGAGGGGTTGTTTTTTGGTGTCGAGTTTGGTGCCGTATGGTTCGTATGTTTTGTATGCTGTGCTGTCCATGAGTATGGAGTCGCAGGTGATGCCGGTTTGTCGTAGTTCGGAGAGTATTTCGAGGCCGTCTGCGTCTATGTCTCCCCAGTAGATGATGTGGGGTGTGGTTGTGATCCAAGGTAGTAGTGTTTTGATTCGGGTTGCCGCGTGTCCGCTGCCGAATATGCAGATGGCGTGTTCTGTTGTGGGTATGGCTTGGTAGGTGTCTTTGTTTTCCACGATGATGATGTGGGTGATGTCGTGTGGCGCGCCGTCTGTCCATGGTTGTGTCACGATGAGGTCTGGTTGGTTGTGGTGTTGTGTGTCGAGGAGTCGGAGTCGGATTTCTCCGTGGCGGTCGTTGAGGGCTAGTTGTTCTCGTTTGAGGAGTTTGCAGATTGCTTTGCAGCGGTTTGATGTTGTTTTGCCTAGCCATTTTGCGCTGAATCCGGGGATGGGGACCATGCGTGGGGTCATGTTTTCGGTGTTGTGGTTGGCGAAGTAGTGTGCGGCTTGTATGACGAGGTTGAAGTCGGTGTCGTCGTGGTTTTTGAGGATTTTGGCGATGTTTATGGAGGTGTTGGAGTCGAGGTTGAATTGGTTGGTGATGGTGTGTGCGCGTTGGTGTTCGCGTTGGTAGAGTTTGCGTGTTTGTGGTGTGGTGATGTTGAGGGCCGTGTTGAGGTCGGGTATGGTTACCGAGTCGATGAGTTGGCTGGTTTGCCGGACGATTCCGTTGGAGATGATTTTGGTTTTTTCGCTGGTTTCGCAGTGGTGTTGTTGTGCCCAGTTGCGGATGGCTTCGTCTTGGGCGCGGATGTGCGTGTAGTGGGCTTCGAGTTCGGTTTGTTTGGGTAGTCGGATGGTTTTGCGCAACGGCCAGGAGGTGTTGGCGTCATACATGTGCTTGGTGAGATAGTCGGTGACGTATCCGTTGAGTTGGCTGTGGATGTCGCTGTTGGTGGTGCTTCTGGCCGTTGCCATGGGTTATGCCTCCGTTGTTGGTTTCGCGGGTGCGGTGGTGGGCTGTGTTTCGTCCTGTGTGATGGTTTCGCTGTCGAGTTCCTGTAGGTATGAGTTGCCGGTGGATGGGTCTTTGTATGCGACGTATGCTCTGTTGGCGACGTTGAGGATTTCCGCGGTTTTGCTTTCCGGGGCGGAGACGATGATTTGGAAGCCGAGTCGGGGTAGTACGGCGAGCGCGCGTTTGGTGTAGCGGCCGTCGGCTTTGATGAGTGCTTCGTCGAGGAAGAGCGTGGTGTAGGTGGGGCGTGCGGTGAGGTCGCCGCCGAGGAGGTAGATGAGGGCTGCGCCGTAGACGAATGAGGTGAGTTCTTGGAGGGCTCCGCCGGATTTTCCGCCGGTGGAGCTGATGCGTTCGTCGGGGGCGTTGTCGTGGTGCACGATTGCGTAGAATGAGCTGCGTACGCGTGGGTCGAGGTTGCGTGCGCCGTATGCTTTGATGCCGTTGGTGTCGTGTATTTTGTCGAGTTCGTTGTGCAGTCTGTTCACGAATGTTTCGCAGTTGTTGAATGCGTTGCGTGTTTCCGTGGGATTGTCGCTTGCGTTGCGCGTCCAGTCTTCCAGTTTTGACAGGATGCGGCTGAGGGTTGTTTCGAATTGTCGGTCGATTGGACTGAAGGTCACGTCGAGTGATAGTCTGCCGCCTTGTGGGCCGAATTGTTGTCCTTTGAGCATGCTGTTGATGCGGTTGAGTTGTTCTTTGATGTTTTCTTCGTCGGTGCGTAGCGCACGGTTGAGCTGTTGGAAGCTCATGTAGAGTTTTTTGACGCTGTTGGCGTATTCTTCGTCGGTTGCGGCGCGGGTGACGAGCATGTTGAGTTCGTCGAGTTCGTCGAGGAAGTATCGGTAGTCTTCCACGCTTGCCATGACGGTGTTGTCGTCTGTGGAGTGGTTGTTGAGGTAGTCGTCCATGATGCGTTCCGTGTCGGCGCGCAGTTGGTTGGATCTGGCGTCGATTTCTTGGATTCGTGTGCGTGCGATGCGTACGATGTTGCGTAGCGCGCGCGTGTGGAATGGTGTTTCGCTTTCATGGTCGAAGAGGCCTGCGATGAGTTTTGGCCGGTCTTGCGCGCGTACGGATGCGCCGAAGCAGTTCTCGTATGCGTCGGCGAGTAGGTTCGATACCATGCTGGATAGTGTGGCGTCGTCGAAGTCGTCGTTGCCGTAGGCGTCGAGCCATGCTTGTTCGGCTTGGACGGCGTGTTGGACCTTGTCGAGGTCGTCTTCGGCTTGGTACTGGTTTCTGTTTTCGGCGGTGGCCTGTTGGTTGAGCTGTTTCAGTTCGGTTTGCAGTTGGCCGAGTTCCGGGTCGTTTTCGATGCGTTCGATCTGCCTGCGGATTCGCGTTTCCTGTTCCCGTAGTCCGTTCACGTCGATTTTGCTCCATGGCATGTCGGCTACGATTCGTGCGAGCTCGTGCTCGTCTTGCAGCAGGCTGATGGCGTTGGACATTTGTTCGCTTCGACGGTCGGCGTTCTGCAACGCCTGCTCCGCCTTGTCGAGTTGGTTTTTCAGTTCGGCCAGGTATTGTTCGTTCATGAAGCCGATGACCTGGTGTAGTCCTTTGCTGCCGTGGAATCCACGGTCGCCGGATTTGATTTGTCCGTCGGCCTGCACTTGTCGTTCGTCATGGTTCATGTCGTCGATGGCGTGCACGCAACGCGCGTCGAACCGTGGCGACGTCGTCTGGTTTTTCAGCCATCCGGCGAACGGAGAGTCCTCCCGGTATTGCAGTTTCGACGACATCCAGCCTTCGCTGGCGGAGGATTCGTATTGCATGCCGGTGTCGATGAACCGCCACGTGCGTCGTGTCATGAGTTTCGGGTCGATGGCGCTGATTTTCGCCGCGAATCCTTGCTCGTGGCGTTTGTCGACGAGGATGGTCTGCGCGATGGGCGCGTAGGTGACGTTCATTGCCAGACGCCACTGTTCGTCCTGTTCGTTCACGTCCATCAGTTCGGCCACATACGGCAGTTCGGACGCGTCCAATCCGGTCGCCCGCATGATAAGCGTGCGCGCGTCGTCCATGTCATCGCTGATGCGCGTCCTGTGCGTGAGTTTGCGCTGATAGTCCCGTCGTAGGCTGTCACGGTCGCGCTGGCGGTCGTGACGCTCCCCTACCAGCTGCTGGAATCTGGCGTTCGCGTCCTTCAACCGTTCCTCGTATGTGTCGAGCGTTTCGGCGAGCATGGCGCGTTTGGCGTCCCATGTCTGCTCGCTGTCGGGAAGCCTGCCTTCGACCTGTTCGAATCGTTCGGCTATGACATGACGTTGCCTGCTCGCCTCGTCGATGTCCTGGCGCACGCGTTGAAGATCCTTGCCGAGCTGCTGCAGACTGCCGCCGTCGATGCCTTGGATACGGTTCCTTGACGGCGTCGATTCGCGTGTTGAGCTCGCCGACGCGCTGCATCGCCCGATCGATGGCCTCCTGCGACTCCTTGACCTTGCGCTGCGCGGCCGGCAGACCAGCGCGCACTTCGCTGGCCATGCGCGAGCGCGCCCATGCGGACAGTGTTGCGTTGCCATGTTCGCTGTCGGGGTTGATGGGTTCGTATTCGCGTCGTTCGCTGGTTTGCTTTGCGTATTCGCCGTAGCGTGTCTGGATGTTTTGCAGGATGGCGACGCGGGCCATTTTGTCTTCCATGCTGTGGAAGTTTTCGTTGAACCGGTTGTAGTCGTCGACGGTTTCGTGGGCGAGGCGGATGGATTCGGGTATGTCGAGCACGCCTTGCTTGAAGATGTCGTCGAGTTTTGAGGGGGCGTCCGCCGATTGTATTTTGTGCAGGAGGCGGCAGGCGTCGGCGCTTAGGCCCATGTCCTGCCAGATGGAGGCGTGGAATGCCGCGGCGTTGGTGTGCGTGGTGCATTCCGGATAGGTTTTTTCGAACATGGACCGGGTGAATGGTGTGTTGCGGTACTGGTCCATGAGTCGTGGGTCGATGGTTCGGTTCCAGGTGATGTAGCGGCGGCGTAGTCCGTCTTGTCCGTCTCCGGCGTTCAGGTAGAGGAATTTGCCGCAGGAGAGCAGTCCTCCGTCGGTTTTGTTCACGTAGGTGTCGACGATTGCGCCCCAGATGTTCTGTGGGGTGCCGTCGGCGTCTTTGCCGCGCAGGAAGATCGGCGTTTCGCCGTTTTCGCTATCGCTTACGCCGATCATGCCACGCAGGTAGGTGTAGTCGTTGCGTTCCGAACGTCCGGAGTTCGACGCCTTATTGTAGGGGGTTCCGGATGGGTAGAGGAGTGAGATTTGCGCGTCGACGAGTGTGGATTTGCCTGATTCGCTGGCGCCGGCGAGCAGGGTCACCGGCATGGTTTCGTCCATGGATGGGCGGAATTCGTGCCAGCCGCCGTATGAGCCCCAGTTGACGATTTGTCGGCTTTGTAGCATCCACTTGTCGGAAACGATCTTCATGCCGTCTGCCATCAGTGTTCCTCCTCGTCGAAACGGTTGTCGTCGGTGTTGAAATCGAATGCGTCTTGTTCTATGTCTTCCATGGGCCTGCCGTCCGGGCCGGCGTTGGTGCGGCCGTCGGCGGATGCGTTCTCGTCCGTGGTTTCGGATCCGAGCCACTGGTCGGCGAGGCCGCGGTCGAGCACCATGGGCACCAGTGGCGTGAGGACGTACATGTCGTCGTCTTCGATCGGCGCGAGATACCCGTAGGTGCGCATGCGTGAGATGATGGACGTGATTTTCTTCGCAGTGCCTTCCTCGTCGTTGCTGGCGGTGAGGAATCCCGCGCCGGTGGCGAGCAATGCGCGGATGTCGTCGAAGCTGATAAGCCAGTCGCATGGTTCGGCGTTCTGGTTTTCGTATTCCAACGCTTTGATGCGTAGCGCGGCAAGCGTGGCGGCCTCCTCGCGGGTGAGGCTCATACGTGTTTTCAACGAACGGATGCATGTCTCCGAGTCGGTGACCGGCGACGCGTACATGATGCGGTATTTCGTGTTGTCGACCAGTCTGAGCATGTCGTTGTTGAGCGAACGTTCCACGACCTCACGGTTCTCGCAGGCGAGGTCATACAGGCTGCCGTCGATGTAGCGTTCGCGTTTGAGCGCGATCGCGGCCATGCGCGCTTCGACGGGCATGTCGCCGGTGTCGCCGTTGAACAGCGCGGTCGAGGCCTGCTGGCTGCCGGCCTCTTCCAATACCGGCTCCCCTCCTGTCAGGATCGTTTCCTCGATGTTGGCTTCGATATAGTCCGTCATGCTTATCTCTCCTCGATGATGTCGTCGAGCGTCGTTTCGGTGGTGAGAATGGGTTTGGTGCGCCATACGCGTTCGCTGCCGTCGATCGATATGCAGCGCCATGTCACGTATGACGAGTCGTCCTGCGTGCGCAGGGCACTGAGGAAGCCGACCAGTTCGCTTTCCCTCCGTTCGGCTTTCGGCAGCTGGTTGAAGCTTGCCGCGAGGTCCACGAACATGCCGTCCGATGTCGTCACCGGATTGCTGCGGATAAGCCTGATCATGCGCGTCAGCCGTGGCCCGCATATTTCGACCATGTTCTTGAGGTCCGGCGCTTCGATGGTCGCCGCTGGGGCGTCGTTCAGGCTGGATGATGCGGCGCGCGCCATTGATCTGGCCGGACGAGATGGCAATGTCGGGAATTTCGCCTGCCCGGCGTCCGTATGGTAGGGCCGGCTTTGGTCATTGGGATGGGCTTTGGCTTCGGCGCTGGTCTTTGCGAACAGCTGGTTGAGTTTGGCGAGCATGGTCCGGTAGCTCGTGTCGGTCTGCTGGCGTACGAGACGGCTGACCGCCTCGTCGGACGTGCGGATCTGCCGGCGCACGTCCTCGATGCCTTCATAGATGCGTTTGAGTTCGGAACGCACCTGGTTGAGCAGCACGCTCGGCTCGCCATCCAAATAGGGGTTTCTGGCGATGTCCCGCACCGCGTCGTCGATCTCGCGCCGGCCTTCGTCGGTGACGATGACTTGGAACGCGTCTTCGAAACGACGTCCGCTGTCGGATTCGCGGAACGCGCGTCGGTATTCGTCATGGTATGCGGTGAGGATGCTTTCCACGCTCATGGCGCCGGCCTGCATGCGCCGTCGGAGCGCGTCGCCGTTGTCCCGTTCGGAAAGGGCGAGCTCGCGCAGGTCGATGGGCACTCCTCGCAGAGTGTTGTGAATCACGCCGATGATGTCGCCGACCTGTTCGGACGTGAGCTTTTCCAAGGCCTCGCTATGTTCCAGCTCGTCGATTTCCTTCTGCCGTTCCTCAATGTCCCTCTTCAGCAGGCGGATGCGCTCGCGCGGATCGGCGGTCAACTGCATGCGAGCATGCTCGATTTCCATGATGATGCTGTTGGCCTGCGCGCCGGACAGCGCTTTCGTGGTGTCCTCAAGCCGGTCGAGCGCTTCGATGGCACGGTGCGCTCGCGCTGTGAGACGGTACAGGTAGCGGTGCGAGGCCACGTCCATGGAATTGGCGAGCCAGGCGTAGTCGCCTTCCCTTTCGCGGGCGAGGTCAAGCAGGACCGAATGCGCAGCCTCGCGCGCAGTCTGCCCGTCTTTCAGCGTGTAATCGCCGGTTTCGATGAGCCGGTTGAGACTGCGTGCGAACCGTTCTTCGACGATTTCGCGCGGCAGCTCCCCCGTCAGCGGGTCGAACGTGGAACGCAACAACGCGACGTACAGCATGGAATTGTTACGCAGCAGCAACCGTAGGACACCGGTTTCGTATACGGGTCGAAGCCGTTCCATCTCCCGTCTGATCTCAGCCAACAATACGCCTTTCCATGTGTTCGATGCCTTGGCGGCAAGTCTCCATTCTAAACGAAAACAAGGAAAAGACGCCGCAGTTACAGTACGAATGCGACGTCTTTTCCTGTCATGGAAGAGGGAACCCGGCCCCATCTAATTTCCGGCTAGATGCTCATGCTCATAAGCTGGGCCGCATACTCCTCCACGAGTTCGCTGTCCCGTTCCGTCCACTCGTGGCTGGCGGAATCGTCCGGCACGAAAATAATGTCGCTGTTCTCGTTCATTTGTTTTACCTCCGTCCGTTCCGCTCTCCCCCGGCATCGTTGCCTGTTTTGGCGGAACTTCTCCTAGCCTCTCGCATGGATTATCTCTTTTCAAGAGAACGTTCACATTGTGGTCAAACGTTTTCTCAACAGAGGAGGATTCCAGTTCGGATTTCGGTCGGGATGAATTGAGGATGACGCCCGGATTTGCGGTCGGATATGAAAAAAGCTTCCTTACGGAAGCTTTCGAATGGAGCGGACAACGGGACTCGAACCCGCGGTCTCAACCTTGGCAAGGTTGCGCTTTACCAACTAAGCTATGTCCGCAA
>ERZ809807.532-NODE-532-length-10280-cov-12.4941_pt1 | contig 10280 bp, 10 predicted proteins | sample MGYA00520348_ERZ809807 | MGnify/ENA primary metagenome ERZ809807 (study PRJEB31588, sample SAMN03398861) | human gut metagenome | study: EMG produced TPA metagenomics assembly of the PRJNA231909 data set (A prospective, longitudinal analysis of the...
TTTTTTGTGAAGCTTACAATGCAAATTTTCATATTTTCAGTTCCCATATATTTCCCATATTTATATATTCACGCCTTTTTTCAATCGTTATCCTTTGACTCTACTGAAGCCTTGCGATACTCTGTCGAAAAATCCGGTGCGTAAAGTCTTGATTTCTCGTAATGCCGGTGAGCTATGACATCCCCCACAAGCACAATCGCTGTCTTTGTGATATTGTGCTCTCTCGCAGTCTGCTCCAGTGTAGCTACAGTGCACACGTATGCCTCTTCCTGTGGCCAGGTTGCCTTGTATACAATTGCAGCAGGTGTCTCTGCCACATATCCTCCCTCAATAAGGCTTTCCGTAAGCTTCCCTAAAAGCCCGGTGCTTAAGTAAACCGCCATGGAAGCGTGGTGTGAGGCAAAGCTTGCTATGCTCTCCTTAGGCGGCACCTTCGTGCGCCCCTCCATGCGTGTGATGATGAGCGACTGGGAAATACCGGGGAGCGTGTACTCAATGTTGAGCGATGCAGCAGCGCCAAAGCACGCGCTCACGCCCGGACAGCTCTCATATGGTATTAAAAGGGTATCAAGCTCATCCATCTGCTCGCGCACTGCCCCGTATATGCTTGGCTCTCCCGTGTGCAGGCGCACAGTAATTTTTCCGTCAGCCTCAGCAGCTTTCATGACTGCGATGACCTCATCCAGTGTCATTTTTGCACTGTTATATATTTCACAGCTCTCCCTTGCATAGTCCAAAAGCTCTGGATTAACAAGCGAGCCTGCATAAATTATCACATCTGCCTTTTGTAAAAGACGCATTCCGCGTACTGTTATTAAATCTGCTGCGCCTGTTCCTGCGCCAACAAAGTAAACCATTTTTCTGCCTTTCTGCTTTTTGCAAGCTCACCAAATTCGTTTGAATACATGATACAGTCTATCTCAAGTCTGCCCTTTGCTCTCTTATCCAGATAAAAGCATATGCGCTCCATCGCATAATCCATTACCTCATACAGCCTGCCGCTTTCCTTAAGTGCCGCCAGGGCCTCCTCTGTCGTAAGGCTGTCCATAATGCGCTTTATGTATTCGGGCGCTACACCACACTTAAACGCAAATGCCGTCAAAAGCTCTATCCTGCAGTCTGCCTCCCTCGAATGAGTGTTCATGATGCCTCCTGCTACCTTTATGAGCTTTCCTATATGTCCTGTCAAAAGCATCCTCTTAAAGCCCATATCTGCAGCCATATCAATTGTTTCACCGATAAAGTTGGAGCATTTGACACTCCTGTCCAGATCATAGCCATAGCTTTCCTTCATAAAGTCAAGACCGTAATTTCCCGGCGCAACCGCCACATAATCATACCCAAACGAATATCTCTGCCTAAGCTCCACCCTTATTGTATCAATAAGAGCCTGTGAGCTCATGGGCTCAACAATACCGCTTGTGCCGAGAATTGATATACCACCAACTATCCCAAGCCTTGGATTAAAGGTCCTTTCTGCAAGCTCCTTTCCCTTTGGAACCGAGATTGTGATGTCAAGTGTCCCCTTAAAATCCAAAAGCTCACAGACCTCCCTTACCTCTTTTTCTATCATCTCACGTGGCACATGATTGATAGCCGCGTTTCCGACAGGCTGGTCTAATCCGGTTTTGGTGACTCTTCCCACTCCGTCACCACCGTCAATATTTATGATAGCCAAATCCTGCTTTTTTTTGCTTAAAGAACAGGTATCGGAATGCAAAATCCGTACAGAAGCATATATATAGGCTCCGGTGGTCACATCCGGGTCATCCCCTCCATCCTTTATCACGGCGCAGCTTACCTCATTTTCACTCCTTTTTATGTCGGTGATATCAGCCGTGTAAGCTATTCCCTTAGGTGTCTGAATCGTTATTTTGTTTTTAGCCTTTCCGGTTAAAAGCATATATGCCGCCGCCTTTGATGCCGCCGCAGCACAGCTTCCTGTGGTAAATCCGTATCTCATAATCACTAAATTTCCTCATGCATCAGCCTCTATCAACCAGACTGTAAATCAGCGCATTGCATATAGCAGCCGCAATATTGCTGCCGCCCTTCCGTCCGACATTGACGATATACGGCACTCCTGTCTCCATAATAAGCTCCTTGGCTGCCTCCACATTGACAAAGCCCACAGGCACACCGATTACAAATGCAGGCTTATATATTCCTTTTTCTATCATATCGTACAGCTCTATAAGCGCTGTCGGTGCATTTCCTATCGCAAAAATTACAGGCTTTTCTATCCTTGATGCAAACTCCATGCTTACTGCCGCGCGCGTTGTCTTTTTCTCCTTTGCAATAAGAGCGACCTCATCATCAGCCATAAAGCAGTGCGCCTGTCCGCCGAATTTTGCCAGATATTTTTTATTTATGCCTGAAAGAGCCATGTTGGTATCAGTCACTATATCAGCGCCCTCTGATATCAGCCTTTTTGCAATAGCAACGGCGTCATTAGAGTATTTAAGCGTCTGTATATAATCAAAATCAGCACTCGTGTGTATGACTCTTTTTGTTATCATCTCCTGATCAGCAGGCAGCGTAACCTGCATTTCAGACAGCTCATGTGAAATTATCTCAAAGCTCCTCTTTTCAATCTCCATCGGCTCTAACTGTTTAATTTTTTTCAATACACTCACCTATCACTTTCAATAATCTTACATTTTCATCATAAGTCTTTACTGCCACACGAAAATACCCTTCCGAAAGCCCCACATAGTTGGAGCAGTCCCGTATCAGTATTCCCTTATTAAGCAGTATATCATACAATGGAAGCTTGCTGTAAAACAGTATGAAATCAGCATCACTTTTATATACCTTAAAGCCAAGCTTTTTTAGTCCATCTGACAGCAGCCTTCTTTGTCCGCTCACATACGATGCCGTTTCTTTAATATACTCTGATTCCTTTATACATGCATCTCCTGCCATCTGTGCCAGGACAGACACGTTCCACTCCGGCAGATTTCTTTGAACCTTTTGTCTTACTGCCTCATTTTTACTGAGCATATATCCAAGCCTTACTCCCGGAATAGCAAAAAGCTTGGTAAAGGCTCTTACAACAATCAGATTGTCATAGTCACATAAAAGTGACAAAACAGAATAATTTTTTTCACAAAAGCCCATGAAGCATTCATCTGCCACCACATAAATATGCTTTTCTTTGCAATGCCCTATTATTTGCTTCATGAAAGTGCTGTCTGCAAGATACCCTGTCGGATTGTTTGGATTTGCGATAAAAAATATATCTGTATCATCTGTAAGCATATCCATTAAAGCATCCAGCCGTGCAGCAGGAGAAAATTCACTCTGCTCATCCAGCAGAAAATATCCGATATCACAGCCTACTGCACGAAGCACATGCTCATAACCGAAAAAGCCCGGGGCCAGAAGCACTGCTTTTTGGGGCTTTATGGCATGAGCTATCGCCATAAAAAGCTCTGAGGCTCCGTTTCCGGGAATTACATCCTCGCTTTGTATGCTGCAGCCTTGCTGTGTGAAATACTCTGATATCGCTTTTTTAAGGCCACTGCATGCCATGTCGGGATATCTGTCTGCATACGAAAGTGCATCACTCATAGCCTCTTTAACAGAATGCGGTATGCCAAGAGGATTGATATTTACCGAAAAATCCATATTTACTTTATTGTTGTATATGTCACCACCATGGATGCTTTTCATTCAAGTCCTCCATCAATTCTTACATCAATTCTTCCATATTCAAAGCAATATTAAAACAAGACTCATAACCGCCACAGATAAAAGCTCACACAAAAACGCAGTAATATACATCAGCCTGTTTGCACGCTTTATATCCTCGTACTCTATCTCACGCAGACCGTCTCCTATGTATTTTTTCTTCACAATCTTCCCAAAATACACTGCATCACCCGCAAGCTGCACCCTTAAAGCTCCCGCACATACGGACTCTGTCTGGGCTGAGTTTGGGCTTGCGTGATTGAAACGATCTCTTTTAAAGATGCGGTATGCATTTTTGCCATCAAACTGCCTGCCACCGATAAATGCCGCAGCAATCATCAGATATGCACTGATTCTTGCCGGTATGAAATTGACCACATCATCAAGCCTTGCCGCAAATCTGCCAAAATACATATATTTATCATTTTTGTAGCCAAGCATCGAATCCATCGTATTCACAGCCTTGTATACAAAGCCAAGCACCGGCCCGCCGATTGCAGTGTAAAGCATAGGTGCAATCACTCCGTCAGATGTATTTTCAGCTATCGTCTCAACTGCCGCCCTTGTGACACCTGCCGCATCAAGCACAGATGTATCTCTGCCAACAATCATGGAAACAGCCCTTCTTCCTGCATCAACTCCATCTGTCCTTAGCGCATCGTACACCCTCATGCTCTCCACACGAAGACACTTTGTGGCAAGAATCTGCCACGTCATGACAGCCTCTGCTATTACCCCGGCATACAGATTTATGCTGTATGCTGCCACAATAATAATTACCGATATTGCAAAAGTTGCAAAAATTACAGTAAAAGCAAGAAGCATGCCTCTTTTATATTTTATTAAATTTAATTTTTTTTCAGAGATATTATATCCGGCATCACAATTAAGCCTCTTATCGCAAAAAGAAATGAGTGAGCCTATAAGCCTGACCGGATGCGGTATAAAATGCGGATCTCCTATTAATAAATCAAGCACAAAGCCTGCTATAAATGCAAAAATATGATAACACATATGTTAGTCCTTCTTAAATAAATCATAGCGATATGGGCACTATTTCATTAAACACAATCTCATTGCCCTCAACAGCCACCTCACACGAGTAGCCACAGCCGTTTTTCACCTGGTAATCATAGTAATCCATATCACAGTAATGGCTCATTATCGCCATGATAGTCCCTCCATGCACAAAAAATACTATTTGTATCTCTTTATCAGGCATAGCCCTCTTAAGCTCTAATGCCTGTGTGAGTACCCTCTCAAAGCCACATATACTTCTTTTGCAAAACTCTTTTCTGCTCTCTCCGTTTGGAAAGGCAAGTGTTCCACCACTGTCAATCCACGCCTGATATGAGTCCCTGAAACGGATATCTGTGCTAAGTTCCTTATAGCTTTTTAGCTCCCATTCACCGAAATCCATCTCTGCAAACTCTTTTACGGTATGAATTTTATGGTGCTGTGCGACCGGAAAAATAATCTCTGCCGTCTGTTTACAGCGCCTCATTGGGCTGGTAATAATTATCTGCTCCTTTAAGCTATTTCCCTCCAAAGCCTTGTATACACCATTATTTAGCGCATTTTCCAGCTCAAAAACTCCGGCTTCATCGAGTGGCTCATCTGTCCTGCCCAGATATCTGTGCTCTCTGTTTGAGACAGTGCAGCCGTGTCTTATAAAAATACAGTTTATTTTATTTTCTGACCGATTCCACATATTACGCGAACTACCTCGTCTGCTTTTTTTGCAAGCAGTATCTCTGCTCTGCCTGTCTGCTCCCTGTACTCCCTCTCAAACGCATCAAGAGGCACTATGCCGTTTCCAATCTCATCAGCAATGACTATTGTATCCTTATTTTCCTCTGCAAACTGCATGAATTTCAAAATATATTCCTGCAGTGGAAGATTTTTCTCAAGCACAGCCCTGATAAAATAATGGAATTTATCAATTATGAATATCCGCTCATCATCAATTGCAAAATCCCACGGCCATTCCATGTTTGATGCCTTATCATTGCAGGCATTATCTTTTAGAAAAAAGCAGTCGTACACATCATATTTTTCTGTTTTTTCTATCATATTTTCGAGCACATAATCAAGCTTTCCCTGTGCCACTCCGCCTATCACAAGCTTCATATTTTCTCCAATTCCAAAGTTTAAAATTCATAGTACAACTTTTATCAAAATTCTTATCCGTACCATTCCTATATTCAAAACAGATATACTAAATAATAAAAGAGACACCACCCAAAGCCACTGCCATGGCGCACTCACATATACACACAAAATACCCTGCCGTATCGCCTGTGATGCCGCCAAGCTCCTTTTTTGTTTTCACATAATAATACCAAAAGCTAAGTGCTGCCGCAATGATCATAGCCACCGCATAAGGCAGTGACACAATAAATAAAACAGCCATACACAATGCAAGCTGGATGTATAGTGCTGCCCTGACGATCGTTCTGTGTGCAGTATCTGCAAACATAAATAACAGTCCATCGCTTTTTGCCGATTTAAATGACACAACCGCTATTCCGCTTAAGCACCTTGAGCTGAAAAAGCCTGCACAAAAAACAATAAATGCTTTATCATCCATTATCTGAGAAAAAGCTCCCATGAATAATAATCCGTAGGCTGCAAGCATTATAACGGCAAATGCTCCTATATGTGAATCCTTAAGTATTGCAAGCTTTTCCTCCCGCGGTTTGTATGAATGAAATGCATCCATTGTATCCATAAAACCATCTATGTGAAATCCTCCCGTAACCGCTATCGGAATGAGTGCGCCTATGCATACATAGCAGATATCCGCTACTCCAAAATGAGAGTATATATATCTCCAAAGCATAAGAAGCAGTCCAATCACAGCTCCTATCCACGGAAAGAATACCAGCATGTACTTCATGTCATCATCATTCCATTTAAATTGTGGCATAGGTATCTTTGAATACATGGAAAAAGATACTATGCACGACCTTATTAACTTCATAATACACTTAACCTCCACACTGCTTCACTTAACCGCAACAGGAATGCCTGCAACCACCTCAACGACACGCTCTGCCATCGCAGCAAGCCCTCTGTTTACAATACCCATTGCCTTTATGTAATTCATCGTTGATTCATCATAGCAGACTCCGTCTTCAAATACATTGTTTGTCACAATTACAAGCTCCGCAACATTTTCACTTAAGATACTTACCTCTTTTAACACCTTTTTACTCACACGGCTGATTTGAGCAGTCTCATAATCCTTCATATTTTCAGGGTCATCCAAAGCCTCTTTTTCAGCTTCGGCAGCCTGCATACCGGAAGCATCTACAGGTGGAAACATCTCATTTGCCACAAGGTTTGACATACACTCAAGCAGTGCTGACCGCCCGGTTTTTAAACAGTTTTCAGATTGCAGCTTTTCAACTGCCTTTTTAATATCACGAGGCTGCTCGATGGTAATAAAGCCTTTTCCGGCACGAAGTCTTCTGTGCCTGTCTATCTTCCGCTGTCCCTCATCATCAAATACCTGCATTGTGGCAATGTAATATTTTTCTTTGTATCCCTTTTCATTTGACACGTGACAAATATACTTTTCTGCATATGCTGATTTGCCGCTGCCGCTACCGCCTGTTATAAGTGTAATCATCTATACGTACCTCTCATACTGTGATACCGAGATATCGTCGAAGGTTGTCCGGCCTTTGTATACGCTAAGTGCCATATCCAAAAGCGCAAACATCATCACGGCACCTGTTCCCTCTCCAAGCGCAAGAGATGCTCTTATGACAGGCCTTACGGAAAGTGCCTCACACAAAAGCGCCACGGCAGGCTCCCTGCCCTCATGTGATGGAATGATAAAATCAGTAACTCCAGAAAGAAGCCTTTCTGCTGCCAACGCTGAAACCATGCTTATCACTCCGTCGAGCACAACAGGAATATGGTATAATGCACCGCCTATACACACTCCGACAAGTCCTGCAATATCGAGTCCTCCGACTGTCATAAGTATCTCAAAGGTGTCCTTATTATATAAATCATACTTTTCTATTGCGCTCTCAATTACACGGATTTTTTTCTCAAGCCCACTGTCGTTTAGGCCTGCTCCTCTTCCTGTCACCGTGGCCACATCGCACCTTAGCATGGCGGCTGCCATTGCCGCGCTTGTGGTGGTGTTTCCTATACCCATCTCACCGGTTGCAATAATTCTGCAGCCGTCTGCCTTACACCCACGCACTATTTCTATACCTGCTGCAATCGCTTCAAGTGTCTCAGCCCTTGTCATGGCAGGCTCTTTTGCAAAGTTTCTCGTGCCCATGCGCACCTTTCTTTGAAGCAGCCCTTTAACACTCTCGTCACTGTTTATTCCTATATCCACAGGAATTGTATCAGCCCCTGCAGTCATTGCCATGCGTCCGACAGATGAAGCCTTCCTTGCCATGGATTTTGCAACTGCAAGTGTCACATCCTGTCCGGACTGGCTGATGCCCTCAGCAACCACACCATTATCCGCACACATCATTATGACAGCCTTTTTTGAGATATCTATATTTTCATCTCCCAAAACAGCGCCGATCTTAGCCGTTAAAAACTCAAAATCACCCATGCCGTCGAGCGGCTTTGCCACAGAATCCCAGTTTGAACGGATTTTTTTGTACATTTTTGCATCAGGTGGAGTTATTTTTAATTTTTTTAATTCTTCAACTGTAAAATGGTCAGAAATAATATTGTTTTCAATCATATCTTGCCTCACGAAGCATGCCGTACACTGCATCCATATCCAGATACTCCCTCAGTGTATCCGCAAGCCTGTCATACTGTTTTTCTTTGAAGCTCTTATAGCTTAAAATAGCGCTGTCATTCACATCAATGCCCTTTTTATCGGCAATATAATCCACTATCACCCTGGCGGCCTCTGCAGTATCAAAAATGCCGTGGATGTACGAGCCGTACACATTTCTGCCATCAGATATGACATTATTTAACTCATTTTTCCTGTCAGCACAAGCCCCCTGCTCATCTGAAGCTGCGCTATATGCGCTCTTACCCATATGTATCTCATAGCCTAGAAAGTGACAGCCTGAAAGCCTGCTCAATACACCATCTACATGTGCTATTTCACCGCTTGTCTGAAGCCGTGTCTTGCTGTCTTTTAGAACGGTATCTATAGGAAGAAGCTCCATGCCACGCATAAATCCCCCCTCCTCGACACCATCGGGGTCGGCTATTGAAGCCCCAAGCATCTGATAGCCTCCGCATATTCCAAAAACAGGTATCTCACAGGAGAGCTTTTTGACAGCGGCCTCGAGTCCGTTTTGTCTCATCCACAAAAGATCCCCCATCGTATTCTTGCTTCCCGGCAAAAATACTATATCCGGATGACGCAGCTCATTTACTGTTGACACATACCGCACTGTTACCTCGGACATCTGCTCAAAGACATTGAAATCCGTGAAATTTGATATTCTAGGATATCTGATGACCGCTATATCAATAAGCCCATCTGTCTTTTTGTCAAAGCGCTCTGTCAGGCTGTCCTCATCCTCAAGCTGTACATCCATATATGGCACCACTCCGGTAACAGGCACCCCGCCTCTCTCCACAAGCATCTGTATTCCCGGGTCAAGTATTGTCTTGTCTCCACGGAATTTATTGATAATAAGCCCGCATACACGATTCTTTTCCTCATCGGTTAAAAGCATAAGTGTGCCAAGCAGCTGCGCAAAAACACCACCTCTGTCGATATCACCCACGAGCAGCACCGGTGCATCCACCATATGCGCAAGCCCCATGTTTACAATATCATTTTCCTTCAGATTTATCTCCGCCGGGCTTCCGGCGCCCTCAATCACTATGATATCAGCATACTCCTCAAGCTTTTTAAATGCCTTTTTTATATCCGGTATGAGAGTTTTCTTGTATGCAAAATACTCTCTCGCCGGCATGTTCTTAAGCACCCTTCCGTTTACAATCACCTGTGAGCCTGTATTATTTGTAGGCTTTAAAAGAATAGGATTCATACACACCATAGGCTTAATGCCTGCTGCCTCAGCCTGCATCACCTGTGCCCGTCCCATCTCAAGTCCTTCGTCTGTTATATAAGAGTTGAGCGCCATGTTCTGTGATTTAAACGGTGCCACTCTGTATCCGTCCTGTCTGAAAATACGGCACAAGCCCGCGACAAGAAAGCTCTTGCCTGAATTGGACATTGTACCCTGTACCATAATTACCTTTGCCATATCTATACCTGCTGTCTGAATTTATGTGGTAGTCTGTTGCTTTATCATGAATATTAAACTGTAATGTGAACAGTAACTTCCTTAAAGCTGTGCCAATTGTTCTTATGAAAAGGAATTTTTATAATTTTCCTGTAGAGACTGCATACTCATAAAGTCTGCTGTTAAACTGCTCATATGTGCCAAACTCTGTTCTGTCACATATAACGCCCTCGCATGCATCAATAAGCTCCTTTGCCTTTTCAATAAGGGCATCGTCTACAGGCTCAAAGCTTCTTGCGCTGACAATCTCAGCAGAAAGCGCCTTTGCCGCAGGATAATCCAGATCATTTTCATAGATGATTCCTGTCGCAAACGGGATACCCT
>ERZ809807.561-NODE-561-length-9800-cov-6.81426_pt1 | contig 9800 bp, 7 predicted proteins | sample MGYA00520348_ERZ809807 | MGnify/ENA primary metagenome ERZ809807 (study PRJEB31588, sample SAMN03398861) | human gut metagenome | study: EMG produced TPA metagenomics assembly of the PRJNA231909 data set (A prospective, longitudinal analysis of the...
CCCATTGTTCCGCTGTGACTCCCAACGATTCCAGAAGCTTATCAATCGGTGCTTCATCTCTAAGTTGAGATTTCAATTTTTCAACATACTCTCGCTCACTATATGATAATGGTGTAGTACGCCTTGGAGTATATTTATTATCAATTTCAGATTGCAGGTATGTATTCTTATTATGGATGTAATTTTTAACTTGACGTACTATTTCAATAGGATATTCAGTTCCCATACATATTTGATTGTAATATGCAGCATACCGCCTATTGTTATCCGCTTCATCTTTACGTTTCTTTGTTTTTATAATAGTATGAGCATATCCGTATAGATTCTCATAATCTGTTGCGAATTTGATACACAGGTCACGATCCTTATATCTACTGTAGCAATTATTGATTTGCTTCAAGCTATTATCAAATTTGATTTTATCGTTGCTACGATAGACATAGATCAGGTGTAACTTCTCTAAGGTTTCATTGTAGCGGATGCAAGTCATCTGATTATTGATACAAGCTTGCTTTGCTATATAATCTATTGACATACCGCCAACCTTACCAGACATTTCTCCCATATAATCGGAATGATTGAATGTACTAATCAATGCAAGAAAATATCTCAGCAATGGAATCTTTTTCCTTGTCTGTTCTCCGGAGGACATAATAACTTTTATCTCAGAGTTTTCTACTCTAATAAAAAATTCCTTTGATGTATCAATTTTTAGCTTTGAGAAATCCACCAGATATTCCTTATAGAAATTCTTTAATGTTATCCAATGGTTTTCTTCAAGTTCCGTAAGACCACTTTTGTCATACTTTTTTGATTTGGTTTGTTAGTAACCCCACTAACAAACCCCATATAAAAATCAATACATTTGTAAGACTTATAAGTAGAAAATAATAATAAGCAAAAGATAATATTTTACATACTCTAAAGAGTAAAACTTTTGATATTTTTTAATTTGTTTTGATATTTACATATCACATTTCATTCAGATATTGTTGTATTCTCTCATCATACCGAAATACAAATACTGAACGCATATGTGTTTTATCTTTGCGATCAGGCTTGATATCAATAATCTGGAATCCTGCTCTTAGTAATTCTCTTGCTCTTGTAGCGGAAAATATTACGATCGAATATGCATTATATACAATAGTATATATATCAGTATGTCAGATTATGTAATGATGTATGACTGAATGAAGCAAAGCACATTTGACACATTGACAGGGTAACAGAGCAATGACAGAACCTTGAGCAAGTGTCTATATGATTCTCTGCCAGTGTGCCAGATCAGAAAGCAATTTGATATCTACTGTTGTCTGTTGCTATCTCTTGCTATCCCGTATCTGTGCGCTATTTCTGTGTCTGCTGTCTGTTATCTGGGGCGTAGCTTTCTATTATGTTGCTGTGAATTTTCTGTGCTGTTTTTGTGATGATTTTTGTTTTCTGGTGCTGTTATGTTTGGTGTTGTGTCTGGTGATCCTGTTATATTATTCTAATTGTATTATTATATTTCTTACCATTTGATATTTATTATATATTATTGTTTGTAATACTATTTAGCACAGAAAAAATAAGGCTAAGAGAATTATGTGTGTGATTCTCCTAGCCTTTTTATATTAAGTGTGTTGTGTGTTGTCGTGTCCATCTCTGGACGGTTATACTTTTGTATCTTCTCCTGTAATCCGCTGTTGTTTCTGTCTGGTGTTCCCTGTCCATCTCCATAAGCTATAGGGGCTTTGCTATTTCTCCATGCTGTCTAGTGGGATGGTCAGAAGCTTATAAGCTTTTTGTGTTCTGGCGGTCACAGGATGGAATATTGTTCATTGTGTTGTGTGTTCTCTGGTGCTGTCTGCTCTGGAAGTGTGTGAAGTACCAGGACAGATGGGAGACATACCCCCGGGTGGTTTACATTTCTGTAGAAAGGTCGTGTGTCTGTATGGGGTGGATGTATTCCATTTTCACGATACGGATAAAATTTGAAATTATCGAACGACTGCTGCAATCATATTACTCAATCATAAATATTTTCATTTGGGAAGTTTCCTCCACCATATCCAAGAAATAGTTCTTCTACAATTCCTGTTTTTATATTCTTGAAATATGCATGTACACCCGTTCCCGTTCCTTTAATAGACAACTTTATTTTGGAATTATTCCTAGCTTTCTTCGTACCATCATACATATTCTGTACTTCTATCTTGGTTAATTTCCATCCTTTTTTCGGTACTATCTTTATAGTTGCTGTAATATCTTTCTTCCGATTATTATGATTGAAATGTCTGGATTTTTTAAAATATTTAGTATAATTCGTACTTCCTATTTTAAATGATTTACAAGGATCTTCATATTTCACCACTGTAATCTTTTGGGTAAGTGTTTTTCCTGCATATCGGAAAGATACTTTTGAAATACCTTCTTTAAGAATCGTGTACCCGATAATTCCATATTCTTGATTTAAGTTAAGTTTAACAACATTCGGATTGGAATTTTTCAAATTTGTAATCTTAGCATTCGGAACCTGACCATAAATACTGATAATGCCACCATGTGTAATTTTATTTTCATACAAATAGTATGTAGCACTTTTCTGTATAAATGGATTTGCTGCCTGTACTTTTGACACTCCAATATTCGTCAAGCCAAACATTAACACCAGAGTTGCCAATACCATCATAAATTTACGGACTTTCTTCATACGTTTATTCCCCTTTCTTTATTAAAACTTCACAAACTTTGTCTTAGAATATACACCACTTGCCTTAATCAACTTCCTATATTTGGTGTACGCTTTCTTCGGAAGTCTCAATGTTACCGTCTTATTGATTGCCAAACCTTTCTTGCCAACATATTCCAGAGCAGAACCATTAATCTTTAAGACTTTAATAGATGTACACTGATAAAATGCTTTAGTTCCAATCTTTCTTATGCTTGACGGTAATGTCACATTTTCAAGATTCGGACACTGAGTAAATGCACAAGTATTAATTATCGCAACTCTCTTTCCGAACTTAACAGTTTCCAGACCTGAGCACTGATAGAACGCGTATTTACCAACATTTACAACATTATTACCAATAGTTACATTTACAATATCTTCGTTTCTGTAGAATGCCTTATCCTGAATAGCGGTCACTTTGTAGACTTTTCCGCTGATTGTAACGCTTGATGGAATAACCAGTGTATCTGTAACTTTTGCAAGTCCTGTTACAGTTACTTCTTTTGTTCCTGTAAGCTTATAATTCAGATCACCAACGGAATAAGTATCTCCGATCTGTGGTGTTCCGATCTTTGTAGTAACTACATCAGACTCCGCTCCCTGATATTTTTTGCCTGACAGCGAACGAACTGCAACTACTTTATAGGAGTATTGTGTTCCCGGTACAGCTTTGCTGTCTGTCCAAAGAATCTTTGTTGTTTTTGCTACCTGAGTATATTCTTTTTCTGAATCTGCTTTTCTGTATACCAGATAATAACCTGCGTATTCTGTCTCATCCCATGATAAAGCAATAGATTTCTTATCTGCTTCAGCTACCAGACTTGTAACCTTTTCAGGCTTGATTACTGTCCAAACTGCATTAACTGTAATATTTGCAGTAACTTTTGAGAAATCCTTGTCCCATGATAATTCATATCCATTTCTATTGATATATGGATACTCTGCTGCATCACCAGATTTTACTTTTTCTGTCTTAACAATCTTGCCACGATCTTTAAATGTAACGGTGTATTTATTTGTTTCTGATGGACTTACGATGATTGTGGTGTTACCGCCACCGTTGTCTTTCTTTGTCCATACTGCATTGATTACCATATCTTCTTGGATATTGGTATAATCAGCATCCCATGAAAGTGTATAGCCAGGCTTTTCTTTTAGAGTTGGTGGAGTTGCGTTTTCACCTTTATCAATATAATATGTATGTACTGTACGTCCGTTATCTTTAAATACAACTTTATACTGACCAGATACAAATTTAATGTTATTTATATATGCATATCTTTCAGCAACACTGTCTCTCTTTCCATATATCACAAGATTACGACAATTTTTAAATACATCATTTCCAATGTATGTTACAAATTCTGGTATTGTAATTTTCTTTAAATCTGTACAATTATAAAAAGCGCCATCATCAATTTCTTTAACATTATCAGGTACCGAAAATTCCGTTAATTTTGTTCCACCAAATGCACTTGCAGGTATGTTATCTATATTCTGAGGATAAATAAACTCAGTTATAGGTGTATTAAAAAATGCACTTCTTTCAATGTTTGTAATAGTTGATGGCAATGTTATCTCTGTAAAATTACTACAGTAGGCAAATGCCTCTTCACTTATCATCTTCACGCCTTCAGGAATGGTAACTTTTGTAACTGCATTATCTCCCATAATTGGAATACACTTCAAGCTTGCAGGAAAAATGATTTCCGCATTACAATTTTCAAATACACCATTACCTAATAACGTAAGGTTCTTTGGCAATGTAACCTTACCAAGGGATACACAATTACTGAATGCCTCTCCAGCAATCTCTGTTATAGAATCTGGTAAAGTAAGATTGGATAATGCTGTACACCCATGAAAGGCTGATTCTCCGATATTTGTAACAGATTCTGGAATAATAATATTTTTTAAATTTCTAAAATTCCAAAATGCATAATTTCCAAGCTTTTTAATACCATCATTTAATACAATCTCATCTAATTGCATATCGCCTGTACTCTCCATATCAATCAGTCGAGGGATTGTATTTAGTGTAGATGGTAGCGATATTTTTTTATACTGGTACAACTATTTATAATACCATTGCCAATATTTGTCACACCTTCTGGAATTGTTAATTCTTTCAATGAATCACATTTCTCAAAAGCGCCATATCCAATGCTTTTTAACGATGTAGGCAATTTAACATCTTTTACTTGAGAAAATCCGTAAAATATAGAACTTCCTAAAGATGTAACTCCATCTTCTACGGTAATATGCTTTATATTATTTTGATTTACATTATCATCAAACCACCAACTCTCATCGTATGTCTCACCTGTACCAGTAATTATTACTGTATCTCCATTAATAGAAGCGTTAACATTTTTACCAACCTTATAAACAGGTTTCTCTGGACGATTATCATAATTTGGTGTTACTTTTACTGATACATGATCTCCATTTACATTAGTTGCAAAAACATAAATGTCTACCGCATCTTCATCTGGAATGTCTACAGTTATCCATTTTCCACTGTCAACATCAATTTCTCCATCCTGCCTTTCGGAATCATATACAGGTTGTTCACTATCTTTTCCTACACACTCTGCATAATATGTAACATCTTTGTTAGACGTGCACCAAAAACGATACTGATAATGTCCATTCCAATATTGTTCTTCTTGAGAAATTTGTAAATTTATAGCAGACAATTTAGGAATAGATTCTGTCTTTGTTTCATTGCATCTCCAACAAGTATATTTAATTTCGCCTTCTTCTGTTTCTGTAGCCTGTTTGGTAATTACTCCGTTATTCCACTTATGACCATATGCAGGAAGTTCTTCTTTACTTGATTCATCTATTACTCCGCAAATATTGCATTTGTTAGCTTTTATTCCTTTTTCTGTACAGGTTGGTTCCTTTATTGTTTCTTTTTCAGAACTAAATTCATGCTCATTCTCTTTTATAAATTTAAATGTAATTTGATTTTTTTGATCCGCACTTAACGAATCATAATACTTTTTTGCATATGAACAACTATAACTTATTATTTTTGTTAGGTTTCGGCATCCTCTAAATGCATCTGAAAATAACTCTGTTTTAGCTCCATTAATCGTTATTGTTGATAAACGCCAACAATTATCAAAGGCAGTAGAACTTATACATGAAACATTTTCTGGTATCGAAATTTCTGTGAGAAGTTTGCAATTTTCAAACATCATTCCGGGTATACTTGCAGAAAATCCCTTTTCAAAATTGACTTTTCTTAAATTTGTACAATTTCTAAAAGCTCCACTTATATCAAAACCATCTTCTTTAATCTCTTTTAAAGAAGCAGGCAATGTAATTTCTGTTAGACTATTGCAATTAGAAAAAGCACCTACACCCAATGTTTTCAAATTCGATGGTAAGATAATTTCTTTTAAATTTTTACAATTATTAAAAGATTCATCTCCTAATCTTTTCAATGAAGAAGGTAAATCTATTTCTTCAAGATTATCACAGTCCAAAAATATTTCATCTGGAATATCAGTTAAACAATCTGGTAAAATGACATTTTTTAAACTATCACAATTTCCAAAACATCTTCTACCAATAGATTTAATATTTTCTGGTATAGTTATCTCCGTTAATCCACAATCATCGAAACTATAATCTCCTAATTCTTCCAATTCATCAGGTAAAATAATTGCTTCGATATTACATCCCCCAAAAGCATAATCACCAATTTTTTTAATCGAAGATCCCAATGATATATTGACAGAATTAAAGTCATCATATTTTGTATATCCATATAAAAAATAATTTCCTACACTTGTAACTTTATCAGAAATAATTATCTTCTTTATAATAATATTTCCACCTGGATTTTGCAATTTTGTAAATGGATTTTCTTTCTCACCTGAATTTGAATCCCATCCATCCTCCATATAATCCCACATATCACCAGTACCAGAAATAGTGGCAGTCCCTGTAGAATAATCAAAATCAACCCAGACTTTATCACCAATTTGTACATGAGTTTCTGTTGATTCTTCTCCCTCACCAACAGCATCCGTACCAAACTGATCCACATCATCATTCTCTACTTCTGGTACATCTTCCACATCATCACTGAACTGTACAGTATCCTGTCCCATACCATCAGAAAAATCCGCTGCACTTGCCACAGTAAATGGTTCTATAATCATCGTACTGGCAAGCAAAAAAGCTAACACTTTCTTCTTCATTCTTTTGTCCTCTTCTCTCTGTTTCTTAAAAAAATACATTGCCCCAATCACACTTGAAGCAATGCCTTAATTATCATAGTTGCAACTGGCTGTCATACATTCGCTTAGACCCTGTAGTTTTGCGTCACCAGATTTCCCTGGCTATGCCGTATTCAATTGAACAAACATTTCACATAAAATTCACAATTTAATTATACTACTATGGAACACAATGTGCAATTCTTTTTGTCAAATTTGTTCGACATTTCGTATTCACTATCACATTTCTGTAATACTTACATTATATTCGTTATTACGAAGATATTCAAGTATAAGAATCTATTTTATGGTAATAATATCAAATATCCTTAAAGGAACAGCCATGATAGATTACAGTCCATTCTGGGAAACATTAAAGAAAACAAATGAAAACTGGTATACTTTGACAAGCAAGCATCATATGTCTCATAGCACTTTACATCGTCTTAAACATAATCAAGACATCTCTATGAAGACAGTTAATGACTTGTGCCGTATTCTGCACTGTCAGATACAGGATATTTGTGTCTATGTTCCTTCTGATGAAGATCAACCTCTATGATAATAAATCATGCTCTTAGAATGCTTTTCAAACCTTGTATTTCGCTTTATAATGAATTTTTATATATCATATGAAGATTTCCTCACGTGTGTATCATTCGTTCTTAAAATTTAATATACATGTTTATAGGGGGCGGTGGTTTTACATTAAAGAGTATTGCTCAGCAGCAGACGTATAAAACATAAAAAAATAGGCATACCAAGGATTTTGTTTTCCCTGATATGCCTATTAATCTTCCTTATCCATCAACGCATTTAACGCATTAATTGATTCTGTATTCAAATTTTTGCGTAACTGTTTGCATTCATTCCAAAATGCCTCAGTCGGTCGATTTTCATTTACTTTTTTAAAGAATGTTTTTTCCTTGCCACAGGTAATAATACACCCTGGATTTCGTTTCTGTGCTAATGCCATACAATCAACCTCCTTCTGTTCTTCAAAATTTGCATTATTATTCATAAGAATATAACACCCAGTCATGTTATGTCAACAACTGGGTTCATACAAATATACCTTTATTTCTTGATTATATTGTATCATAAACCCAGTCTTGAATCAATTATTTAGTCAATATTATGCCCGTATTCTCTAGGATATACACATCAATACGGCTCTACTCTCACCGTAAGTAGTTTCTCATATATGTATTCTGGTATCTTATCTCTGTATTTTGACACCGTAATTGCAATGTCGCATTCTTTGAATTTCTTATAATCTGCAAATGCTTCTGCTATTGTATCTCTATATGGTAAATCAATTTCATCTTCTGTACCAAAATAAGTAATCTGTCCGTAATATTTATTGACTTTACCATTATATCTTACTCCAAGAGGAAGCACATTGTCTGGTGTTTCCCCATCTTTATAGTGCTTTTTACTGTTGGCAAGTAATGTATTTAAGCCTTGTGGCAGAATACAGATTGTCTCTGGAGAATATACCTTGCTTCCATTACCAAATAAATCCTTGTCTACAGCCATTGATTCGCCTGGTACTTCATAATACAATTCCAAGTATCTCTTGACAAATAACTGCGGATCATCTTTCCATTCTTGACACATTTCAACATCATCATAACACTTGTGCGCACTCTCACTGTTATTTTCACCTTTACAACGACTAGAAACAGAACCATACGCAGTCATTGCTTGATTCTTGGCATTGTTGACATACTCAATATATTCCTGCTCATAGCCTAATTCCTGCCATGTAATCTTACCTGCTTTCAGATTTCTAAAATCTTCACCAGTAACATATATCAAATTCTTATACCAGTTATCCGCAAAATCACCATTCTTATGCCAGACTTTAAATCTACCTTTATATTGTCTCAGAAAACTTTTTGCCACCAGTTCTTCTGGACAGGTTTCTCTTTTAGTTGTTTCAACTATAATTTCACCTGTCAGTTTTCCTCTAATTTTTTCTGGTGTTCGTGATATTGCATAAACTGTATAATGGCATTGCCCTTGTTTATGCTCATAGAATTTATTCTTATCTGAATTTCTATAATTATTTACACCTCTTCCGTAATTAGAAATCCAATAGTTTTCTGTACCTGGCACTCTTACAAATACTTCAAATGCACTGACTAATTTATATTTAATTGGATGCTCTACAGGTCGCATATCTGTTAGTGGTATCTCTGCCAGATTTTTATTTTCATCAAGAATATACTGCATCTTCATTTCTGTATTATTTAATTCCATTACTTCTCTAATCCTTTCTCATCCATATTATTTTTCATCAATTGTCCTATCAGCCATTGGACACCACTCAGGACTTGTCTCAGGTAAAACATCCTCGCCCAGTTTACCCATCAGATTTGTTCTATTTCTATTGTCACAATAATACATCTTCTTATTGACAGCATAGCATTTTACATATTCACAATCTTTACATCTCATTACTCTTCTTCTCCTTCTTCGTATTCGTCATCTTTATTATTTGCTTCTTCTTTGAGATAATCTCCATACGCTTCGCAAGCACGATTTAACACAGTACCAGATTTAAACTTTGCCTTATATCTTTCTGGAATCTCATACACATTTTTGCCTGTTCTTTCCATTCCAGAACATGTTTTTTTTTCTTTATAAAATTTAGGTTCTACAGTGAAAAATCCTAATAATACCAGTTTATCTCCCTTAGCCAAAATATCCTCTATAGTGTGAAGCATATAACGGATTGTCCAGTATGTATTCCAGTAGTCTCCACCTATCCTATTTTTTGGTATTCTCTCATATTCTTTGAATCTATTAGCTTCTCTCATTTTATCATGTACCATTTTGGTAAA
>ERZ809807.576-NODE-576-length-9621-cov-4.36076_pt1 | contig 9621 bp, 10 predicted proteins | sample MGYA00520348_ERZ809807 | MGnify/ENA primary metagenome ERZ809807 (study PRJEB31588, sample SAMN03398861) | human gut metagenome | study: EMG produced TPA metagenomics assembly of the PRJNA231909 data set (A prospective, longitudinal analysis of the...
ACTTCCTTTTACGGAATTGATTCTTGTGTCTCTTTTTCATTATAATTTTCTGTAACGTGTAATCTTTATCCAGTTTTCCGGGAATCCCATATACTTTAAAAATTCTTTTTCTGTGTAACAAGATGTTGCCGATAAATGTTTAGATAATAAGTTCGCCAATTCTTGTTTAAATTTTTTAAACAAATCCTTCGGCAGTAAATAACGTAACGCTATTACGACCGCAAACAAATCATGTTTTCCACATTCATATTGCTTTCCTTTTTTTATAATTCCCAGTTTATCATGAATGGGGAAATCTGGAATGGCATTTTTGGTTTTATATGAATATAAACGCTCCCCATGTGCACAAATATTTCTAAAAAATACCTTAGCCATGCAACTTTCACCTCTTTTTCTCATTAAAAAAATGAGGAGACCCCGCAGGCTCTCCCCAGGTTGCAGGCCCCGCAAGCATCTGCAACACGATCACTGGTTAATATAATACTCGGCATTTCACAAAATGTCAAGCTCTTTTCCAGCTCATAATATTATATGCAATGTGACAAAATAAATGCTTAAAAGAATTATGAAAACATAGAGGCTGTGCTTTGTCATCATATTTTTCTCTTTTTTTGCCACAGCGTAAGGGACTTCATTCCGTGAGACAGGCTGGGGGCCCGGAATGAAGCCCCATCCTACTGCCAATGCCTGCAATTATCTCAACAAAAAGAGGAAGCAACCTCCGAGTTCTCACCCAAAGATTGCTTCCTCTAATTTACATTTCACTATAATATTAGCTCACAAGCCATTTTTTTACAGTTTCCTCATCAAAATCCACACATTTTCAATCTTTACATCAAATCCACCACTACTATTTCCGGTATATTGTTAAATCGCGGAATCACTTCTGTTGTTCCCAATCCACGCGACAGCACCAGATTCTTTGTCCCATCATCCGAGGTATAAACGCCCTCCAGCTTTCCGGGAAACCATCCAAAGTCCGGTGCGTACATCCCACCGATAAACGGAAGTATCACCTCTCCGCCGTGGACATGACCAGAGAATACACAGTCAATGTCCCATTCGTTGATTCCATCGTTAATCAGCCAGCATACCGGCATATGTGTCAAAAGTACCGTATAACGATCCGTATCCTGAAATTCGGAGAGAAAAGCACACTCCTCCGGATTGGCTTCGTTGGTTTCCAAATACCTCGCAGGCAGGCAATATCCATAGATACCGCCGATGCGAAGCTGCTGGCCATTTACCTCAGTATCTACATACTCTCTCTCAAGAACCGTTGCTCCCGCCTGCTCATAGAGAGCCTTGATGTCCGTGTTATAGCTTTGCTGATATTCGACCTCGTGGTTGCCAAGGGATACATAGACCGGAGCGATCTGGCAAAGCGCTGAGATTGAGTCGGTTGCAATGGAAGTATTTTCTTCGCCGGAGTTTAGCTGATCACCGGTAATCAAAATCAAATCCGGGTTCTGCTCCTGCACCAACGCAATCAAATCCGCATTATTATCGCCAAAGGTGCTGTTGTGGAGATCGGTAAGCTGCACTATGCGAATATCTGATACAATCCGGCTCGAACAAATCTCATATTCCGACAAGCCTAAGCTATACTTTGACCGAAACAGACTGATTCCAGGCACTCCCAGCAAAATAAGCCCTATAAACAATATGTTTTTCCATTTCCACCTCTGCATCATTCAGCATTCCTCACCTTTATTAGAAAACAACTGCGTCCTGCTCCACTTTTTCCAGCATGATTTCCTGCCCCATAATTGCAGCTGCATCATCCATGAAATCCCTATCAGATACGGACTCCACCAATTCGCTTATGGCAGCCGGGTAATAAAGAACCGTTGTGCTCTCATATGCTTTCTCCTTAAAAAACAGACCATATATCATCGAAACAACATCTTATGTGAGCAACAATCGTTTGGGGGTGCGGACGCTTTCTACTTATAAATCCCTCGACTTTTATTTAGCATTATCTTATAAATGCACCCGTTCATTCTGAATAGATTCCGTCTTTCTCCCTAAAAACACACCAACTTTCTTTAATTATTGTACCAAATCATGGCAGATGTGCATCTGTTATAACCAATTTACTTTTACATAATCCCCCTATTTTTCCTGATATTTTTCTTTTTTGCCGCAAACATCAGCTCTTCTCTTATTATCAAAAGTTTCATTCTTTTTCATCGTGAGTGCCAATACTCTAATTCCATGCAAACGATCTGTTCTTACCTTTTCTATCGCAAATAATCTCATGCAGCTTCAGTATTACCACAGAAACTGCTACACAAACTGCAATCATTCCCCCAAACATCAGCACTGGATACTGCAATCTCTGTATTGCTCCAATAAATATATATAAGTAGAAAAACATATGTGTCAACCAAATATTAGTTGAGTGTTTTCCTAGAAATAACCATATTTTTTCTGCTATTTTCCCTTTTTGTATAAAGGAACTTTCTTTTACTTTTGTAAATAGCTGTATCTTTGCACAAAGCATACCAAAAATATAACAAGTAAGGACTGATCCTGTCAGATTATTGTATTGCATGATCATCCAGTCTGATATTTGATTTTCGCTTGATAATCCATATCCAAAATGATTTAATACATATTTTATCAGATAAAATCCCGAAACAAAAAGAAACATTCCAATACTATTCACTTTTTTTGTTATCTTATACAATATAGGTGATAGCATAACAAGAATCAAATAGGTATCCACGTACCACCATGCCCCATTATATGATGTACTAATAAAGAACATGTTTCCAAAAAATTCTTTCCAGGAACCTGGTACCCTCTGATCCGTTCCCACAACAACTCCTATAACTGCAAACAGAATACAAACAATCCAGAAGTTTATTAAAAATTTTATTATCCTATTGCAAATTCGTTTCTTGCTTAATCCACCACTCTCCCCTAATTTATAATGTGCATATCCACTACAAATAGAATAAAGCGGAATACAAATTTCTGACAACCAACCCAATATGTACACTGCTGGCGTTGTGGAGTTCAGCCAAAGCAATGGGGTTCCATACACATCGGTTCCTAATCTGCAAAACAAATGCAGTGAAACCATCGTGAGAATTGCGAGTCCCTGCGTCATTTTAATATCTTTTCTTGTCAGTTCCATTTTCTTCTCTTTTCTTTACATTGTATTCTACAAAAACTTTACTAATACCCACTTCTCGAATCCACTCAAGCAATATTCCTGCCATAAAAATCACGCAAACTGCACCTATGGCTCTTATAATAAATATACTAAAGTCATTTGTATATTCTGAGAGTCTTATCCACTTGTCCCACAGAATATCTCGAATTTGCGAATTTTCATGCAATAAATAAACACCAAACGACAACCTTGCTATTCGCGATATCATCTTTCCTACAGTTTTATTTGTTATATGCCACCGGGTCTGTACCGCTGTTTCAAACAGGCAAACAGAAGCAAATAACACAAAAACAGAATTATATGTAAATGCCAGGTTTGGTAAAACATTTATAGCAGGTATCTTTACAGCAAAATAGTCGCATAATCCCTTAAGTACAACAAGTGCCATGCAACATAGAAGATATCCCAAACCATATTTCCTATTTTTGAGCGGATATCGCCTCACATATGCAGCAATGCTGTAAAGAACAATGAACCATAATAAACTATATCCACCATTTGTACCAAATGAATCACCAAATACGTTAATAGTTGGTATTACCGAAAATAGCACCAGCAACAAAGCCAGACATTTTTGAAATTCTGCCTGGCTTAAAGCATTTATGAACTTATTCAAAAAGGGAACAAGCAACATCAGTAGTATATAACATGTAAAAAACCAATATTGATTTGTTAGTATAGGTAACATTTGACGAACTAACGTTTTCGCACTAAAAGCTACTTCTGCTTTGGGAATAATGCACAAAACCAGATATATACCTACGGAGTACATCTCCACCTGAATCCACTGACTCAATAGTTTTCTCTTTTTAACTACTTGATCACATAGAAAATATCCCGAAATCAAGACAAAGCAATTTACAGCAACAACACTAAAACTACGCACTAACAATGCCATCCAATAAATAGGAGTATGTAGCTCTACTTCTGCCTTATAAATACCATATTGTCGTAAATGTAACAGAACCACCATTACCATACTGAGTATTTTCAGGATATCAATCGCATTATTTCGTTCGTCTGTGCTTTTTAAACTATACATTTTTATCTTTTCCTTTCAGTCTTTTACTTATTTTACCATAAATCAGGCTGGATTTCAGTAAGCGATGTATAATCGCTTACCTTTCAATTACTTTGGTTAACCTTTATATCATATTTAAATCTACAGTACTAAATATACATTCCAATAAATAAACAATATCATTCAGGGATGAAATCAAACAATGACAACTGTTTTAAGTCATATGCTGTTTGATACTCTCGAATAATATCCGACATACGATATAATATTCCATAATGATTACATTTTTCTTGAAATAGTAATTATAATTCCTCATGATTAGGTACAACACATTCATAGCTTTCACCATATACGGATTTATATTTTATTAAATAATTCATATCGGGAAAAATAGAATCTAACTTATTATAATAATATTCTCGCTGATTATGACGTAGTGTAACTCCAAAATATGGATAAATAAACTTTGCTCCAGAGTCAGCGGCTCGCTTAACAATTTCTAAAATATTATTCTCATTCTCTCCGATAAATGGGAGTACTGGCATTAAAACAATCCCTGCAAACAATCTTGCATTTGACAGTGTAGACAAAGTTTTAAAACGTTTAGAAGATACCGGTGCATGTGGCTCAATTTTTTTGATAATTGATCAACAAACGGTACCTCCATTAACATAATCAATATCATTAAACCTATTCCCGATATATATCCATGCATATTTGTGTTTATGTATTTTCTAAACAAATATATCAAATTTCCATGAGTTACAAAAATAATTAAACTGTTAGAACCGCAATATCTTAAAAATCTGCTTTTTACATTCAAATTTTTTAATATCAGGATTATCACTGTTGCCCCTACTACGGAATTTATTACATACATGATTTTATTATTAAATACCAGATTATTTAAATCAACAAAGGTATTATATCTAGCTAATATAACTTGAATGCCACATAATCCAACTAATAATAAGTTAGGCACTTTTTTTTCTTGAATAAAATACATCAACTTATAGCCTATTGTAATGTATCCCAGTGATACGAACACTCTTGAAAAATACTGTAATAGAAATCTGTCTTCTTTTGTTATAAATTGAATAATCTGTGCCTCAATGAGCCACCTGCCGCACGAGAATATTCACAAAAACAATGCTTGCAAAAACCAAGTATCTACCCCCCTATAAGGATAAACGTACAAATCACATCTCTAATAAAGGCATATGAAATGAATATATCCAAGTAACCAAAATTTTTCTATTTATATTTGGATTCCATGCATATATATGGCCTAGAATAACCAACAAAATCCCTAATCCTTTTGCAGCATCTAGGTATTCTAATCTTGTTTTATCTTTCATTATTCACCATCCTAATTTTAGATTTTTGCAGTCACTTCTTGCGATTCTTTATTTTCATATTTTTATAGGAAAAAACTTGCGAATAAATATAGATTCTTTTTATAATATTAAACATTTTTTTCTCGTTTAGTTTTTTTTTCGTCACCATATATTCCGGAAACAAACAATCCTGCCACGGATACATCGAATCAAGCTTCATTCCATCATGCAAATATTTATTGCAAAATCTAAATATCCAGGATTGATTGCTCATACTTTGACGATGTTCTTCCCTTTCCAGAACAAAACTTCGTTTTACCTTATATGTAGAGCTTAAGTTTGTTTCTGTACGATAAGTGTGTACCGCTACAGTTTTATTGTAAAAATAGATTTTCTTTTTTTTGCATAACTTTTCAGCATAGATTTCATCAACTGAATAGCCATACTTTTGTTCATATTCTTCGAACCCATCTCTTTTGTATAATGTCCCACAGGTTGGCAGTGTCTTTCCCTCTAATCCGCCAAAAAAGTAATCCCCTGATTTATATTTTTTTATTTTCCCTTTTTTCAAATTATCATAGACTCTTTTAATCCCATAGTAATCACGCCTCACTTTTTTCCCATCTGCCCATTCATCATTGTCCCAAAATAATACTTCAAATCGTAATTTACTTTTCATTACTTTTGCAACTTCATCTAGATAATTTGAATACAAAAAATCATCATCATGAAGAAGTGCTACGTATCCTGTACTTGCTAACTGAATACAATGATTCCAGTTACCAGACATTCCAAGAGCTGGTTTGTTAAAATGATATTCTATCTGAAGATTCGTCCATTTTTCTAACAATTGTACGATTTGCTGATGTATTTCATCTGTACTAAAGTCCTCAGATATAATGACCTTGCAGTCAACTTCTTTATTCTTTTGCGTTGCAATGCTTTTAAGAGCAGTGTTTAATGTATCTACATTTTTGTATACCGGGATTCCAATTGTTAATTCCATATCTTTTTGTTCTCCTTTTCTTTCAACGTACGTTCCAATTGTTTTTACTTTCTTTGCTTTTGTACTCCCATAATCCAAGGTATTAATCATTTTCTTAAAGGCGCGGGATACCATCAGACACTCCATACTGCGCCTTCCACTTATTTATATTATCAGTAGGTATTTCTATCTTCGTCTCAAAAGATGAATTAATCATTTTCTCTAGTTTATTTTCTATCTCATCTCTCAATACAATTGGTAATTTTGTATCTTTTCCCATTTCAATTGCTCTATTATCTATTGCAATGATAATGGTTCTCCTTTGATTATTTAATGCATGAATTCCTGCATGTAAACGAACTCCAACAAAATCTATCTTCTGTTTTTTTAATAAGTTGGTGTACTGTTCTAAACTATCAATTATAACAATATCTTCTGTTTTTTCTCCTAGTTCTGATAAATACTGAACATCCCCTGTTCCTTGCGCCCAAAAATAAAGCTTCCGATAATTTTTTCGCAAAATCTGAATCATTTTTCGATCCATCTCTTCATTTTTATCATAATCTGTTAACGCAAAAACAACCTGTTCTTCTTTGAAATGAGGTATTGTTTTACAGAATTCAGGTGTTAGATTCCACATGGTTGGACATGCCGTAAATATTACATTTTTAAATCCCATTTCCAAACATTTCTTTTCTGTATATCTGTCCCTTACAGAATGCAGCCAATGTTTACTTAATATACATCGATAGAACTCTTTTGATTCAATTGAAGTTTGATTCGAATACTTTCCCCAGCCTACACCTAATAAACATATGTCGTTGTACTGCTCTAGATTTTGTGTTGTATGAAAGGGACAAAACCATTCAACATTCGGAGACAGGACATTTGTCCCGCAGATAAATTTATACTTATATGTAGCCAAATCTTTTGTATCCTCGTCCAATGGTGTACCATGAAATGTTATGTGTTTTTTTTCTTTATCCGCAAATATTTGATTCATAATCTTGTTACAATAACTCATTATAATATGATCACCAATATTAAACGTATCCAATGATGAATCAAACAAAATGACCTTCTTTCTATTTTTGTTTTTTGACAAAAACATTCTCTTTAAACTTATCTTTATATACTCCTTTTTCATTTATAATCAACCTCTTGACATAACGCATTCCAAATCTGTTTGTCCGGTCTGCCAAACCGTTTATAGTATTTTTCATTATTTTTTTTCATTTGATATAATGTGCTTGGTGATGTATACAGCCTGTCTACCGCATCAATACATTCATCAATATTAGAAAATACTAAATAATTCTTTTCTTCTTTAAAATTACCAGGTACACGATAATTAAGTTTTTCACTTACAATTCCTCTAGCAGCCGCTACATACTCGCCCATTTTCCATCCTATGGATTCATGCAGTCCTGTTGTCGCAATACAAATATCCGATTTTTTCATGATTCTCATATAATTTTGCTTCTCACAAATGTCAGAATCCACAACTAAATCCGGATACTGCTCTTTTGAAAATTCATCTGGATATAACCCACCTATAAAATTATTTGGATATTTATCTTTTAATTTCAGAATAATTTCCGCTCTCATTTTATTTAACAAATCTTCTCCTTTATACAACCGCGTAAGAAAAAGTATTTTTATATTTTTTTTCTTTCTATTTGCTCTTTGCTCAAATTTATCAATAGAGCACTCCATTCTTCTTTTCAATCTTATAGCTTGTAAAATTCCCTTAGATGTATATCTCCAATCAATCGGATTATTAATACATGTAACATAAAAATTAAAACCCAATGATCTTATTTTATTTTTACACATTGGAAATAGAACATCATTCTTTTCATTCGAAAAAGATCTCTTAAAGTACAAATCACATGATTCAATATATTTACTTGCATCAGCCATATTTTTGAAATTATATCCGTCCAAATAATCAAAAGCAACCTTTTTGCCATCAACTATACACTCTACCATATGAGGTGTAGGATATTTTCCTTCTTCTACTTTTTGATATTCTACTTGACATAATCCTTGTTTTTTTAATTTCTCCATTCCTACAAAAAAAATACTTGTATGAGGACTCTCAGAAACAATATTTACAATAATATACACAATTTTCTCCTAACCAAGCAGCATCTCAATCTCCGCGATGCTCTTTTCTATATGAACCTGCGCTCCTCGTGTCTGCGCTTGTTTCTTATATTTTAGATAAAGCTCTTTATTTTCTGCCATGCTTTTCATTCCTTCATAAAGCGCCTGTTCACTATTTTCAGTTATTAATCCATATTGGCTTTGCCCTAATAACTCCTCCATTCCTGGACAATTCGTTGTCACGATTGGCAACCCTAGTATTAATGCTTCCAATACAGTAGTACTTAATCCTTCTACATAAGAGGAACAAACATATGCATCGGCATTTTCCATATACTTATATGGGTTTTCTTGAAAGCCCAACATATAAACACTATTTTGCATCTTTTTTTCTTGAATAACTGATTCTAGCTGGTTTTTCAAATCTCCTTTCCCTATCAGCCACAATTGAACATGATAGCCGTTATTAATCAATCTCTCGTGTACATTCAACAATCTCTCAAATCCCTTTTCTTTCGTAAACCTTCCGACTGCAATATAGCAAAAAGTTTCTTCCGAATGCACAGGAAGCTCCACTTCTTCTTTACACTTCTTCTTTATTAAATTGGAATCAATTGGATTCCATCTAACAATCGCTTCTTTCCCATATGTTTTTTCAAATACTTCTTTAATCTTTTCAGACACACACACAACTTCATCAAATCTCTGATAACATTTTCGAATTTCTTCTTCTGATCTATATTCTCTTTTAAACCATGGATGTTCGACTAAATCTGTGTGCACCCAAGCAATTTTTTTTGAACTTTTGTTAGTGGATCCTGAAATGATTTTAGTTGCAATTCCCTCTAGGAAAGCAATTTCCACATCGTATTCATCCCCTTTAAAAAAATATTCATATAATTCAGTTGGAGATGCATCCTTAAGAAACTCTTTCGTAAAATCTTTATTATATTTCATAAAGATTTTTCTCATACAAGATCGGAAG
>ERZ809807.585-NODE-585-length-9537-cov-4.37671_pt1 | contig 9537 bp, 7 predicted proteins | sample MGYA00520348_ERZ809807 | MGnify/ENA primary metagenome ERZ809807 (study PRJEB31588, sample SAMN03398861) | human gut metagenome | study: EMG produced TPA metagenomics assembly of the PRJNA231909 data set (A prospective, longitudinal analysis of the...
TTTCAGTCAGGAGATTCTTCATCGCCTCGATTTTTTCGTCAAAGCCGGATAAGTTCATTTCTTGATGAATTTCATGAGCATTGACCGCAAGCTGACTATGTGGCGCCGCGTTGATCGTAAAATTATTGACAACGCCGACAGGTCTCTGCTCACCAATATTCATCTCATCTTGCGGTAGGCCTAAATGCGATGCACAAACAGGGACTTTAACAGGATTCTTACTGAATTCTTTCTCCAGCTCACGCGTCATCCTCTGAATACCCTTCTTGTTTATCGTGAATCCCTTCATGTTCTATTCACTTCCTTTGCAACAATCTTTAAGTTTAAAAAGCAATTGACAGTATACAACACAAATCGAACAAAAGTTCGAATCCATACATTTTCTCACACCGGCAATTTCTTAATGAAACTATGGCAACCTGTTTCTTGTCTAAATGGCTGTGAATGTGTTCATCATCTGGTGGCAACGGGCCGCAAACGTTTTCTCGAAAGCTAGATGGAGGAGATTATGCATATCCCTAAGAAACAGCGACATGCGATGAAGCTGCACTTCGGCATACCGATGGTCATGGCCTAGACGATCGGACATCCTAAACATCTGTCCAGGCAATGTTTGGAACACGGTAATTGAAACGTAATGCCTGGAACACTGGCTGGTGGCGTTCTCCAGCGCGTCCGCCTTATGACAAAGCCTTCATCCCGTTAGGAACAAAAAAGGCAACTAAACGACAGCATCCGGAGGAAACAGGCCACCAAACAAATCAGTGAGGGAACCAAAGTCAAAAAAGCGTTAATGTAAGAGATAACGGAAGCCATAGAAAAAGCTCCGAACACCAACTCTTGGCAAAGAGCAAACTTCCAGCCACGTACGTCACACTCGGGGACGACGAGGTGTATTCGATACTGTTCCCCGGCAGGGGCGAATGGGAAAGCGTGTACAAACAACCCGACTGGGCCAGGGTCCACCGCGAGCTCGCGTGCGTCGGTGTGATACTGCGTATCCTGCACGGCTGTGTCTGTTCAATAGAAGTTAGGTGTATTTAGATGCTCCTATACATTGTCAAGTGTTTGGGCGTGTTGTTTTGGACTGGTGATGGAGTGAATCCATTGGATGGCCCGTCGCTCGAGTTCGGGCAGGTCCCGTTTGCCTCGTTCGATCTCGCTGATGCGGCTGGACGGCACGTACAGCGCCTCGCCGACCTGCCGTTGGGTGATGTCGTGGCCCACGCAGTTCGCGCAGTCTGGCGCCGCGTTCGGCCGGCGTCCTACGACCGGTCCCACCGTTGCGTATGGCGATGAGCGCCCGGTACACCTCACGGGCGATGAACCGTTTGACGCAGCGGATGATATCGAACTTGCCCTTGCCCTCGCGGGTCTTCCTGGCGGCGTAGTCCTTGGTGGGTTGGTGGTATCGCAAGCGGATGATGACGATAAAGAAGAAGTACGATGAATGAAAACAGCCAGAGCACAAGCACGGGCGGAGCGCACGCCAAACACGGCATGCCGGCACACTCCAGAAATTCAAATGGGGGGGACTCCAGCATCGAGCTGCTGCGCATCATCGCGATGTTCATGATCCTCATCCATCACTTCATCGTCCATAACGGCTACGACGTACTGAAACTCCCCCTGGGACCGGAACGGATCTTCTTCCAGCTCGCCATGGCCGGCGGCGGCAAGGTCGGCGTGGTCATTTTCTTCTCCATCTCCGCATGGTTCTTCCTCGACAGAGAACAGACCATCAAATCCAACCTGAAACGCGTGTGGATCATGGAACGCGAGCTCCTGTTCTGGAGCCTCGCGCTTATGATGTTCTACCTTGTATTCGACCGAGCCGACCTCGGAACGAAACTCATGGTCAGAAGCCTCGTACCCCTGAGCACAGGCATCTGGTGGTACGCCACCGCCTGCGCCATCTTCCTAATGCTCCTCCCCTTCCTTTCCAAAGGTTTGAAGGTGCTCGGTCGTGAATACCACCTCGCGCTGGCCGCGACCGTGCTGGTCATATGGGGATTGACCAGCTTCATCCCCGGAATGATAGGAATCAACGACGGCTTCTTCGGGTTCATCTACCTGTTCATCCTAATCTCCGCCTACAAGTGGTACATGGAACCGTTCACCACCAGACAGGTCTGGCTGATGATTGGCACAGGTCTCGGTTTTTTCCTGTTGTACACCTGCGCCTCCCATAACATTGTCGCTGCTCGGGCACGACATGGGAATATACATCACCGGCGATTGGAAGCTGCCCGTCATCATGGTCGGCTTCGGCATGTTCCTGCTGTTCGACCGCGTCACCTTCCACAATCGAGCCATCAACCGGATAGCGCAATCCGCGTTCGCCGTGTACCTGATCACCGACTATGCCGCATCCGAAAAACTGCTCTGGACACGACTGTTCAACCTGCAAGACCTCTACCAGCAGCCATTCGCGATTCTGCAGATCCTCGGCATACTGCTCACGATTTACGCGATCTGTATCCTGATTGATTTCGCTCGTCAAGCACTATTCGCCTTTACTATCGACCGGCGACGGGGCACTGGTTCGACCTGCTGCAGAAACGAAGCATCTCATTTAAGGCATAATCGTAATCACACTTTTGGTAATAAACAATACAGGGGTCTTGACCCCCCTCTGTCAAGACCCCTACTCACATCGATGATAGCGAAATGCTGATTGTCCAGCCGAGACAAAACGAAGGTAGTGCCCGAATGTATGCGAGGGCATCCGCTCGCAGACGTTGAGCAACAAGTTCAAGAAAGTCTACGGGGAAATAGAAGAAATGGCGCGGGCACTACCAACGTCCGCACCAGACAACCTCGTGATAGGAGGCTGCAGACGTTTTCTAAGAAATAGCCATGCAGCCTCAACACCAGTTTGTTATCTTTACAGATGCAGATTCATTTCGGCCACCAGTATTGGAGTGACAGAATTCCTTGAAAGCGATAATCAAAGCTTTTTGATGATGCGCCTGAGCTTATTAATAACACGTTTGGCGAGATTCACCATACGCTTTTTGAAGGGGATACTGACGCGCCAGTACTTACGTTCGAGAGGTTTCATGTGTCTGTTGAACACGGTGAAATCCCCGGCTTTGACGGCCTCACGGAATGCTACAAAACTCTCGTTTTTCAGAGTAGTGCGCATTGCATAAACCCGCTGACGCCGTTCAGGAATTCCATCAAGGGACGGCTTAATACGTTTGGTAGGCGCCCATTCGCCGCGCTGTTGGTGGATGTACAGACGCTCAGCTAAACCTTGGCGGCGATGGCGGAATCCGCTGGACTGTGATTGATAGACTTCCGTCGCATCCGAATCATGCAGGACAAGCTCATTCCTATACCGGTTAAACAAATCCTGAATGGCTTGATTCCGGATAATGATAACATTACAACCTTTGTCATCCGACACATATTTAGGAATCCATGCATCTCCGAAAGTCGCGTCAGCGGTCTCGGCAAGCACATCATCGCAGTAATCACACGCATTGTATTTGAAATAGCCAAGCCCCCAGTTCGCGGTAGACAATTCAGCAATGCGCTTGACAATAGGTTCATCCTTATCCGTACGACGTACCTCAATTGCATAATCCGAGGCACGTGTGCCGGGAGTCTTGTGTCGGAAGTCCACACGTGCAATCTTGTCAAGGGGCACGCCCGATTCCCACGCTTCGGCTTGGCCAAAGAAATCAGATTTCAAATGTCCGCATATCAAGCCGATGCAATAGGGAATGCGCTTCATTAGCACAGGATCTTCACGACGTAAAAGCCGTACGGCCTTGACAAAGCACGGAAGGCCGATAAACAGGTAACGCCCTTCGTGCTCACGTACCTGTTTAATGGCCTCGCTGAGTTCAATAGGATAATACTTCGCTTTTGCACCCGCTTTAATCTCATCAACAGTACGGGAAATCTGGATAGTGTACATATTCTTAGGATCAGGACCATCCTTGGCGTGAATGACCGCATCTACAAGCCCATCCTGAAGCATTTTAGCAGCCAGCCAACTGATCATGCCACCGGAAGTACCCCGGGAACGCCAACCGTCGACAGCCACGTATCCGGCATAAGCACTCAGGTAATAACCTAGATGCTGGTCATACTTAACGCCAGACTGTTTGCTAAACAGCTCCTCCCCGAGCTGGTTTTCATCTACCGAGGACGCGAATGGGCAAACACGCTCCGCCGCAGTCCAATCACGAGGCTCGCCGACAACACTGGCTCGATAGCAACCATCTGCATTTTTTGCAATGCGAAATGCTGGATCTATTACTGCACATGAACCGCATCCTACGCAGTATGTGGCCGCGCCTCCAATTGCATCCGCGTCAGGAGACGATATCACACGTTCGATAGTATGGAGCTCATCATTTTTGACTCCGGTCATTTGTTAACCTTTCTCTTCGACATGCCAATCACGCAAAAAAATAAGTAGTAGATAGTACTTAATTATCACAATTCTGGAGATGAACTGTTATGAAGCATAGAAATGAACCTTGTACTGTATTTCAAAATACACTATTTGACGATAGTAAGAATATCCTGAACAGGATATCGTTTAGAAATACATGTATGTGTTTCATCAGGAAAATGTCCGGCCGCAATATACATAATCAAAAACTCATTTTCAGGAACTCCGATTATATTGCGCGTCTGTTGATCAATCTGTTTTGAGAACATGGTGTTTAGAGGACATGCAGCGATTTTATTAGCCTCCATAGCCATGAGTAAGGCCATGGAAAAAAGACCACCGTCAACAAAACCTTCATTGTGTTCACTTATCGAAAGAAAAGCTTCATTGTCAGCTGTAATCAAGAACAAAGCCGGGGGAACCTTATACCCATTAAAGCCTCCTTGCAGCTTCAACGCTTTCTCAATTACAGATTTATTTGTAATCGCGTACACGCGAACCGGCTGACGGTTACAGACCGACGGCGCTTTCGTAGCCACTTCAACCACATGTTGAATCTCGGTTTCAGTGAGAGGACTATCAGAAAATTCACGTACTGACCTACGGTTTAGGAACAGGTTCTCAAAGGGAATGGTTGCATTCCCATCTTTCAATATGGCTTTAACCGGGACACTTCCACCATTAACAGAAGTTGATGCAGAAGCGTCATTCCAAATGTCCGAGGGGAAAAGCGCAATCATATCATCTATTTGATAACCAGCATTTTCATGCCTGTAGCGGTATTCTTGTAATGCCGATACAGCACTCTGATAAGCCGCACATTCAGGGTAGTTAGAATCACATCGCTTCAAATCTTTTAAGGCTGAGGAAAGATTCATTAAAGCTGACTTTCCAAATCCATAGCGGAAATCACTATGGCTTAATCCTTTTTCGATTTGATGACTGTAGAACGTTACCTTGGCGATGCAATGATTTACATTTTTATTGCCATCATTCGTAATGGCATTATAGAAACGTTTCAGTTGATCAAACGACTCACGCTTTAAACGCAGCCATTGTTTTCTCTCCAATAAAAAATTTGGAGTTATTTTTTTAACTTTATCTTTAATATTCATCTGAGTATCCTTTCCCTTCAATTAAGAATATGTGCCCATATTATCATCAAACTGAAATTCACACCCTCAGCATTCGTTAATCATGCTATAACAAGGAAGCGAGACAGCTATTAATTGGGAATATATTCATAAAATATGCTTTACTAATCCATGTATTATTTTCTCTTAAAAATCGAACGAACCCTGTCAACAACAATATGAATATTTGATCGTTCAAAGAGAACATGGAACAGCGTCACCAACAGAACCGCCAACACAAGATTGCAGAAAGCATAACCCACCCAAGTCATCAAAGTGTTCGGACGGAACGGAAGGCAGAGCCATGAAGCGGCACATATTAGAATAATGACCACCAGCGTCTCCACCATTCGCCGTAATGAAGGAAGAATCGGAAGATGCGTAACATTCTTCGGAATGAAGAAAAGCAAATCAACACATCTATAGAAATTAGACAAGCAAGAGGCAACCAGAACACCCGTAAGACCAAATGAATAGCCGAGGATAACACCGCCAACAACCAGAATACTCGCCTGAATGGTGCTCTGAATCCGTGTTTCCTTGTAGAGACCAGCTGCAATCACTAGCATTCCTTGAGGTGTTTTTAAATTATAAAGAACCCCATTGAGGACGAACAGCACAGCAAAAACAATATTCACGTACTGAACATCATTAACACCTTTTGTATACACCTGAATAAATGGAAGAATTGTTGCCATCGTAACACCGTATACTATGCTCATCGCCATATAATATAGGTATTCAAAGTCTTTATATGCTTTATCGAACGCTTTCATGTCTTTTTTCACTAAGAGTTCTCCGAAGCCAGCAGATACTCCAGTAGAAAACACCGACATTACACCATTGATTCCAGCGAGCACCATATTATAGACAGAATAAACACTGACCATCTTCAGTGTAGAGAATAACGTAGTCAATACAGCAGGAGAAGCATTTTGGACAGTCTGCACAACCTGCAGGTACAATGCACTCCAACGCTTATCCATGGCGGAGTTATCTGGTACTACTTTATAATCAATAAACTTATAGTGTATCTTTATATAGAGATATAAGATTAAACTTCTAGCAAATATGGAAATTAGGGCGACGATTCGAAGGAGCAATATGTCGACTCTCAAAGTCGATAGAACAACAACAATGAGAGTATTAAGGATTGTATAAACAATTGATGCTGTGGAGATTACATAAGTTTTTTGATCCGCCGTCAATAAAGCTCTATATTTTGCCAGAGTGAAAAATTCGAGAGCTCCATTTACTCCGAGTACAAGGACAAGACAAAAAACCGTTCCCTTGCCCAGTACCTCTGTATGCGTTATCCAAGGGTACACAAAGGCAAGCAGAAAAACAAGGCCGACAAATATAAAGCCAGACTTGACATAGAAATTCCGCGCAGCAACAACAACACGATTGATCTGGTTATAATCGTGCTCAGCTATTGGTTTATATAATGAATAAACAGCAGCACTTGACAGCCCGGCCTCTACAAGATTAAAGTAAACAATGAACTGATTAATGGATGAAATAAGACCATTAATATCTGACCCATAAGCGACTAACAGAAAACGGGGTGTAATAAACCCTGCTACCATAGTTACTACTTGAAGAAGCGCAGTCGATACCGCATTGAGAACAAATTTGCTTGTTCTTCCCAAAACGCTCACCCCTTACTTAAGCTTAATCCCAACAAAAGTTGCAAACGCGTAGATGATATCCTTGTAACTCACACAACGCATGCGGCATAACGAATAAATGGAGTCCGCAGCTTTTCTTCTATCAATATGTTCGTTGGCAATTCTCAGATAAATGCCTTGAAAATGCCGCCTGACCAAAGTGCTCATTTCAGCTTTATCGTCTTGTATACATATATGATCTATCAGTCTCAACAAAAGACGTTCTTGTCTCTCAAAACGTTCCAACTGAGCTTGTTCATCATGCTGTTTAGAATTTGAATGACTAGTAGGATGCAGAATATATGTGTATAGAACTTTATTAATATAAGCGTAATTATATCTATACGCTATAGGAAGAAGAAGCTGATAATTTTGTCCAGCGCGGCTCTCATCAATATGTAAGTTAGGATAACACTTTTTAAAAGTGGAAGTTCTGATAATATAGATACCTGGACAGAACTGTACGTTATTACTGACAAGTAAATCACGGAACAAATCATCATTTTCCACAGGTATTCTTTTTAGAATGCCTAAATCGCTGCCGTTCTCATCCACATGTTTTGCCCATGCGATACCAAGATCAATACTCGGATTCTCTTCCATAAAATCAACTTTGGCTGACAGGTTATCGGAGCATAAAGTATCATCTGAATCGGGCCAGATAAAGTACTTGCCTTTCATATATGGGAAACCAGTATTAAGGGCAGCAGCCTGTCCGCCATTTTCTTTTGCAAGATAAACGAATCGATGTCCCTTTTCTTCAAAACTTTTTTTGTATCGTAGCGCAATTTGCGCTGTATCATCAGTTGAACCATCGTTTATGAAGATCAATTCATAGTTGGAGTAATCCTGATTCAATACAGATTCAAAGAAAGACACAAGATACCTAGAGGCGTTAAAAGCTGGGGTAATAATACTAACAAGTGGTTCCATTTTTCTGCAACGCTTTCTTATTGAAAGTCTGATATATAGCTATACAAATGCCGAGCACCACAAATTGACACGAATAGTAAATGGTATTGCCGGTCAAGCTGTATACGGCTATAAGAATGATCCAATATACTGCAGTAAGAAGAATGACAGGTTCCAGGCCTTGCATATCTTTCCAACTTAAAAAACTGCGAATTAGGCCATAAACAAGTGTGGAGAGCAAGGCAACGAATAACAAAAGGCCAGCAATACCAAGCTCAGCAAGAAGCTGTAGATAAACGTTATGGGCTTGATAGCTCCAAAGCAACCCATAATAACGGAAGCCTTGAGCATTTATGTAAGCATTAAATGAAAGGAATCCTCTACCGATAAGTGGAGATGCTTCAAACATCTGCATGGCATATGTCCAAATAACCTGTCTACCGCTCAAGGGATCGCCGTTATCTGCAAACAACCTGTCAAACACTAGAGATACTTGAGGAATAAGCGAATCAGCTATTGTCAATGACGCAACGAGTACAAAGGATAGACCAAGAGCAATTGAAATTTTGTGCTTTTTGGAGAAGAATAATGCAAATACGATAAGCCCCATTACGGGAATAAGAAACAAAGTTCTTTTACCCGTCATCATTAATGCAGCAAAGACACCAACGATTTGGAACAATCTAGTTAGGGTAAAGTCTCTGACAAAAAGCTTTGCAAAAAGCACACCTAGTCCCATGTTGCATAGAAACGCTGCATAACCTTTTTCATAAGCTAGGCCCGAAATAGCACCACCAGTGTTAACCGAAACCGCAGATCGGCTACTTCCAAGATCGAGAAAACCGAAAAGTGAGGCAAACAAATTAGGAGCCAATAGCTCTAAATACATCGAAAAGATAAATATCCAGAACAGAAACTCGAACTGCTTAATGAGACAACTAAAAAAGGTGCTATCAAATTTAAAAAGCGTCAAAGAAAAGACAGCAAGGACGTAAGGAAAATACTTAGTATAAGTTAAGCGATCATCTGTGTAGAGAAAACTTATGCAGATAAGTAAGAAAAAAACTGTATAAATTTTCTCTACGACAGAAGATAAACCACACTTCCTTTTCGACATCAACACGAAACAGAAGATAGCAACTGTAAGAACATTAGCTAATTGTCTCGTGATAAATATTAGTTTATTATCAGTAGAAAAAACTAATATAAGTAATACGCTTGGAATAAAGTAATTTTCAATCGGAGTTGTTCTCAGCCATATTCTTAACTTATATATCAGACTATTCATTGGAACAAATTCCCCGGAGATAATCTAAGGCAGACTCTCTCTCACTAGAAAGTACGGACTGCGCATGCTCAAAATCACGAACGATGTCAAGATTACAATCATCCAAAGTCTCAATAATCGAAT
>ERZ809807.588-NODE-588-length-9492-cov-6.5791_pt1 | contig 9492 bp, 21 predicted proteins | sample MGYA00520348_ERZ809807 | MGnify/ENA primary metagenome ERZ809807 (study PRJEB31588, sample SAMN03398861) | human gut metagenome | study: EMG produced TPA metagenomics assembly of the PRJNA231909 data set (A prospective, longitudinal analysis of the...
GACTGGAGTTCAGACGTGTGCTCTTCCGATCTACGCAATGCTTAGAAAAACAGATCCTAATATTAATTGGGCAAATCTGAAAAAGAGATATGTTTCTAAACATGGAAGTGCTGGGTATAGTAGAAAAAAGGTCGTTGATAGCAATCCAGAGTTACGTGCGAAATTTGAAAAAGCAGTTAACCTTGTATTAATGGAGGAGGATAAAAAACATGAAGGTGGAAGAAAATAACATTCAAACATTTTGCGGAAAAGATCTCTTTAAATGGGAAAGCTTGGATGAGTTAGATGCCGGGACATTACAGTTCTACGGAGTGGAATTCTGCATTGATTATTTGAAAAAATATAATGGAATGTGTGTGGTTTTAAGTATTGAAGGACAGCTTGATATATTTTCAGCAGATGAATCTGGGAATGATGTGCATGAATGGTCCGGATTTGTAACAAAGATTCCAGGATTTTTAGCAGGCGAAAAAGTTTACAGAGTAGTTCATGAATATGACGATGAATTTAGATTTAATGTAACAGAAACAATAGCTATTTGTACAACAGAACAGAAGGCCGATGAAATTGTCGAAGAGAATAAAAAAGATGGGCTTGATGAAAACGAAAGTTATTGGAGTTTGGTTGAGGAATTGGAGGGATAAAGGTATGCCGGATAATATTTGGTTGTATGGGTTTGATGGATTCAACGGTCTGAAGACAGTTGGTTTTGTTGTGGCTGATACGGACACAGAGGCCGAACATAAAATTTGGCAGATGTATAATGATTTCGGTACTGATGAATATGATTTGGATGATCTGGTTGTATGGCAACCGAAAAATGATGAAAATTATAGGGAAGATTATCCTGATGTAATGGAAATAGTTTATTAGGAAAGGGATTAATAATATGAAAATTATAGATAAAAGAACTGAGAAAAAAGAATATACATTTAAAGATTTAGTGTGCGGAAATGTGTTCGAATATTCAGGAGATATTTATTTAAAGTTAGATACTTCTGGTGAGGATAATAATGCATACAATCTTAATACATGCAAATTTGCAACATTATCAGACGATGCTGTGATGCCAATTGAAACAGAACTCGTAATACGAGATACAAAAAACATGACTGGCCAGAATGACAAAACAGAACTTATTGGAGGTATTATTGATATCTTTGAAGATTTTTTAGATAAAAAGGGTGTGACTTTGGAGCCTCCTAAAAAAAGCTATGAAATGGAATTAGATGGTAGCATGAATGCTAATATTTATGGCACTGATTATGATTCTATTTCAGATTCATTAGAGTCACTTCTACGAAGTTGGAAAGTAATTGAATAAGTAATTTAATTAAACGAGAACACACTCGGAATATACAAGATTAATTCAATTCAATGGTGCTGCCATTATTCCTGGTTACGGATCTGAAATCCGGTCTACCGAACCGGCTTTAAGATCCTCCACCAGGAGAATCGCAGCTCAATATGACTCTGTTAAAGAAATGTGCCAGATTAATTGAGTATATTCAGTCCGGAGTATAACGGAATGCAAATAAGATATTTAAGATTTAATTATGCAGGCTAAGATAGATGTCTTCTTCAGGAACCTCTGGGTATCCCCAGCACTTCCTGAAGATTACATCTCCAGTAACCTGCATTATATGAAACAATTATAGAAATATACCGTAAGTATTGAGTTTGCATAATAAATTAATTTAGGAGCATACCAAGTATAAGCAAGATATATTCTATTTAATGAAGCGGTACATGACGATGACCCAATTCTGTCAGATATCTCTGAAGAAATGCGTCATCGCATTCCGCCTAATATTGATCCATTAAAGAAATATGCCACATATGTAGAGCTTATACAAAAAAATCACAAGACAGTGAAATATTAACAAAGCATTTTAATTTTAATCATGGAAGCAAATATTGGAGGAAGCTGCCGGACTTATCATTCCGGCTGCTACCTCCCTTGCTTCCATAATATGAAACAATTATAGAAATGTCTTAAAAATGTTGAGTTAATATAAAAAAATCGTAAGGTAACGAGTATCAATAAGACATTTAATTTAATTTCAGAAACAACTACCTGAGGCAATAAATTGCCTCACGACTTGCTCTGGAGATATGAAATGATTATAGTGATACCTCAGAAATGTTGAATTGATATAAAACCACAAGGCAGTGAATATTAACAAGGTATTTAATATTTAATAAGAAGGTGATGAACTGGAGGAAATCCAGCCCCTAACGGAGCTGGATATCCTCCGGATAACCTTCATATATGAAACCATTAAAGGAATGTCTCAGAAATACAGAGTTAATATAAAATAAAATGAAAGGAAGTAGATAGAATGAGTATTTATGGAGATTTCTTATCCAATTTTAGCAGTGAAAACAAAAGATGGAAAGCAGATTTAAAGAATAAAACATTAATTTGTGAAGATAAAAAATATATAGAATCTTCTATGTATGATATTCGTCACGATTTAATCGTGATTGACGGAATTAACTCTGATACATCAAGAAAGAAATGTAATGAAATATGTTTTGAGATCATTGAAAATCTGTATCACAAATACAAATATTCCATTCCAAGTGAAAGAAGCGAAAAATACAGACAAAGAGAATATTTTCGTGCATTAAAGCCAGACGAAATGACGGATGAACAGTTAGTTACTGGTGAAGACCGAAATTATGCAAGAGCTGCGCTTGAAGCATTCATTCTTTGTGCCTCTTTGGCAGGATATTTGACTTGGGACGAAGAGCAGATGGGCAGTCATTGGTTCTATCAGGGAAAGGATAAAGATTTAATTATACTGAAGAAGTGGATCAAATGTTAGGAGGAACGAAAAATGATTAAAAATCCAAAAATTGGGCAGGAAGTATGGTTTTTCGAACCGTGGGCAGAGGACATCCATAGTGCAAAAATCACGGCGCTTGGCGAAACAGAGGTTTCTGCCAGAAACCCGGAGAAGTATCCATACGCAGATATACATTGGGATGACGGCGGAGACAGCAGCTGTCTGCTGAAAGATTTGTATGCTTCGCGAGAAGAACTTCAAAACAAATTAAAAAAAGAAGAAAGAAAAAAGATTGCCGAAATCAAGGATAGTATCAAAGATGCCGGTGACCTGGTGAGGTTTATGTATGACCACTGCGTGGCCTGTGCGGAAGAGTATACTGACTGGACAGCGAGAAGAGCCGTGAAGGAAATAGCGAAAGAGATGCTTGGGTTGAAATTAGAATAATGAGGTAATTAATTACAGCAAATAGAATTTTGAAATTAAATTAAAAGGAGAATGTAGATTATGAATTGGAATTATGGTAATACCCCAGAATTATATAAGGAAGTAGAAATTCTTTTAAAAAATGGAACTACCAAAAAAGACATGATGATCAAAGGTAAATATGGCAATTATACATGGCGTAATTATACAGATCGCGCTGTACTTTGTTGGAGAGAAATCACAGAAAATAAAACAAATACAAAGGAGAATAAAACTATGAAAAAATCAAGAGAGAACAGAATGGAAGCATTAAAGGCAGCAAACATTGAAACAGGAAAATACTTCAGCGTAACATTACCGGAAGGTTTAAAACCTGGCAGTACAATTAATGTAACAATCAGCGAAGATGGAAGTCCGGTCATTGTAAGTCCAGAGAAGAAAAGGAATTCAGAAGAGGAGTCTTTCTTATCTCAGATTTATGAAGATGGATATGTAAGAAATACTCGTCTTCATAGAAGATGGGTCATGGCACAGATGTTCAGAATGCTGAATTACAAGAGCTATTATACAGGTAAATCTGGATATGATGCATATTTAAATGATCACTATGGATATCAGTATCAGTTTGAAATGATGTTGGAAGAAATCCGAGTATTAGCTGAATTACAGGATAGAGATCCGAAAGCTTTTGCTGAAAGATCAAGATTCTTTATTCCGGATGTTGTTTCTTATACTTGCGAGGATTATATAAATAAACTTGAGGCTTTTGTTAATAAACTTCCAGTACATAAATGCAAAGGTGTTCCTTATAAGAAGGTTTTTGGTAGAAATATATTTGTTAAAGATCTTAACAAATATGTATATTATCCACAGAAAAGCAACTTTGCAGATGTAAAACGAGTAGTTATTAACATCAGAAACCACCACTCAATGACATTTTCATATAAAGATTTATATAGAGTATTAAGAAAGTTCTGTACCAATATGTATAGACTGCCTAATGAAACTCCTAAATGTAAAGAATGGAAAGACGCATTCAAGGGAGAAGGTTCTTATTATACACTTATGAATTTAATTAAGTTTCATGGATGCAGAGTTCCTGGTGTTAAAGGCAATATGATGTCTTTGAAGGATTCTCTTGTAGATGTAGAAAGTGCAGTAGATTGCTATAGGGGTGTATACTACAGATTATTTGCTTACATGAAACGCGTTATTGAAGTAAATGATTTTGATTTCAGCAAGAGGATGAAAGAGCTGTATCCTAAAAAATCTGCATAAATCGAAAATATGTTCGATTAAATATTGACCTCAGCCTCTCAGTATGGTATAACAATAATATCAAAAAACAGAACGAACGTTCGTATATAACTGGGAGGCTGATATAACATGAAGAAGATAAGCGTAATTATTATACATAGCAATAAGAGGACAGAGGTGATTGAGTGTTTAAATATTAGTGATGCAATGGAATATATGAAACAGCGATACGTAGATGAAATTCGAAAAGCACCGTTTTATGATTATGAGCATTCATTTATATCCAGAAGTTTTAAGTATGCTCAAGTATCTGCTGGTGCATTCGGCGTAAAAATGTGGATCTGCTGCAATAGCAGATATTATAAGCGAAAGGCAGGTAAGTGGAATGGAAAACACAAAAAATACAAAAGAAGCAAGAGAAAGAATGAATTTGATCAGTAAAATAAACGACAGAGCAAAAGAGCTGGGAATTATGTATGATTCCCGGCTCAGTCATTCTATGGACATTAATTATGCAGTACAGGTATTTGATATTGATTTAAAGGCTTGGTTGGATTCTACTAATAATGATTTTATTCATGATTACGTTGGAATCTATAAAAATATTGACCGTAATGCAATTTCTTCAAAACATTTTGCTGCCAAAAATGATTTTGGAATATTTGTTCCGAGATTTGCAAAAGAAAATGCTGGTAATAAATTTAATAATGTAAATATGATATTATGGAATAAATTAAAAGAACATAGAGGGCATAAAGTAAACATTGTATCATATGGTGATTGGGATGATCCATTAGATATATGTTTGGAATGTGAAGACTGCGGTGAAGTTATACTTGACGCAGAAATTTATACATTACACGCAAGAGAAGATGAAGAAAATCGATAGATTTTGTATCCGGAATGTGGAACAAAACTGATTTATTAAAGAAAGGGCGGTATTCAAATGGCGGATTTAACACATTTGTTTAAAGTGGGGCAAATAGTAAAATGCAGGCTTGATGGAGATACACATACAGGTACAGTAAAGGAAACATATACAGATCATATTATTGTAGATATTCCAGATATATCAGATCATTGTTGGTTTGAGAATGGATTTAACATTGGTGATGTTCAGCCGGTATATGATTTTTAGTGGAGGAAGAATAAATGAAAATCGTATTTTGTCGGAGGTAATTATGGATAGAGATGGACTTTTAACCTTACTCTATAACAGTAGAGTAATGAATGAAATTAGGAAAGAATATCGTAACACAGGAAATGAAGTACAGAATCTTAGAAACAAAATCACAGAATTAGAGAATTTGTTCCGTTCAGAAGAATCATATTCACTTACAGTCAAAGAATATTTTGATAAAAGTGATGAATTAAAGGAATACCGCCAACAACTAAATGTCAAGGTAATAGAAAGAAAAGTATGGGATCGTGTAAGAAAAATTTGTATGGATTTAGCGGATGAGACTGCTGATGATGTGAATTAAAGAGGTATATAATATTATGAATGATAAATATTTTAAGAATAGAATTGAGAACAGTCCATTAGGAAGTGCAGGATTGGAATTATTAAATGTACAAGAGAAATTAATTTCACAAGAATACGAAATTGAATTATTGAGAATTATTGCAGCTCAATATAAAGCGTTTTTCTTTCATAATTGGGATTTGGGGGAGAAATTACAAAAACAACGAGAAGAGAATAAAGATGCAGTTGTTGGAGAATTTGATGGTCATTGTTATGCAAGTTGGAGAGCGAATGCGATATTTAGAACGCTTGAAGATATGTATAATGAAGGTTTAATTACAGAATCAGAATACAGAGAGTGTAAGTCAATTTAAATAAAGCAATTAATAATAAGGGGTGAATTTATGAAAAATAAATTGATTGAAGCGGCTATTTTTATAAAGAATTGGTGTGCTACTAGAGGTGTATATGATGAAAAAGAATGTCCTTTTTTTAAAGGGTATGTTGAAGAAAACGGTATAAAAACAGTTCAGTGTGAATTAAACAAAGGTAAAACTTCACCATGTAATTGGGATGTCTGAAATGAGAATTTTACGGAGGAAATAAAATGAGGCTTGGAGATATTTATGTAAATAAAAAAGATAAGTCAATTATTCAAATTGATAGCTACGCTACACACATGGGAGAATTTACAGAGAAAAGCATTGTTATTTTTAGACAAATGGAAAGACATAATGCCTATGAAATTGGCAGTGTTCCTAGTTTTAATGGATATGGATCACAAGAAGAAATTGAATCAGAATATGAATTATTAGTTCCGCAGGAAAAAGTGAAAAATTATTCTGATTGGAATGAAATTTTTGATATGGTTGAAGCAGGAAGCTCGTGTCTTTAGACATGAGTAATTTACAATAGTAGATGAAAACCAGTTTTCAAAATAAGAGTTTTACAAAACAACACAAATATTACATATGGAGGAAAGATATTATGACACATTGTTGGCTATGCGGAGCAAGTGAAATTAAGTCACCTAATTCAAAATATACTTATTATGGCAAGATATTAGGGAAAAAAGTACAGAAAACAATTCGAGTTTGTAATTGCTGCAGCGCTATGCGATCTGATGAAGATATAAGAGAAGAAGTTGCGGAAATATTCGGATGGGATTATAACGAGGAGGATTGAAAATGACAAAGAAAGAATATATCGAAAGAATTAATTCTATTGAAGAAGTTATGGTTGAAATTGAGTCTGCAAGTGAAATTAAATACTGTCACATTCAGGAATCTGACGAAGGTGGATATGATTATACTTATTTCGATGAAAATTGTTATGAGATTGACGGCGGGAATTATGAAGTATTTGGCAAAGATTATCTAATGGGAGAAGCCCTCGACAATCTTTTGGATACAGAAACAGACGGTGAATATGTAATCGTTCGGATTCTTTCAGAAGAAGAGATGGAACACGTTTTGGATGCGGAATATGATGATATGTTTGATGATGAAGAGGAGTGATTCCCATGTCAGAAATAGAAGAAATGAAATTATATATTCAGCAATTAGAAGATGAAAATAAAAGATTGTGGGATTCGAACAAATCATTACGGACCAATAATAAAGGACTGTTACGGGGAATGACTAAGATGCAGAAACGTATAAATGAGTTAACGAAGAGGATGAATTATGAAGACTAAATATGCTATTTACAAAGGCTCTGTGGGATTATATGCAAAAGAGTACTTTGACAAGATAGATCCTGAGTTATTCAAGGCTCGTGGAGTGTTGGGCTGGCAAAGAATAAAAGAGGAGGATCTCCCTATAGTGGTTAATAATGCAGGAGGGAGATGTTCCTTTTATCCGGTAGAGGATAACTTTGTAGAAATTATTGATGTAGAGGAAGATGAGGATCCGCTTACAAGAGAACAGTGTTTTCCTAAAAATTCTCCAGAGTTTGAATTTGGGTGGATATCTCCAGAGGGAGATACTTATAACACAGGTTTTGAGGGGTATTACCGGGCGGCGGTTATGATATGTGTTGAGCTGGGATACGAAGATTGGGCAGAAGAAAGACAGCTTGAAGAGAAAGGTTGGATTAAAATATCCAGAAAACCGCCATATGTTCCAGATATATACAAAAAGCAAATTTTTGCCAATGATTTGAACATGACAAAGAAACAGGCTGACACCCTGATTGATTTAGGGTTTAGCTCTGATAAGGATTTTAAGCTTCTGGTAAAAAGAAATGAAGAAAGATGGTAGAAATGGAATTGAAAGACTGATTTTATTAAAATGGAGGTATGATATATGGGACACGTTAATATTTTTAAAACAAAATCAAAAGAAGAATTAATAAAATTGTATGGTGAATTTCTTAAAGTAGAAGAAACTGGATTTTTTGATCCTGAGACAGATTTGGGTGGAATCAGAGAAATTTACAGCTGTGATTTTGGAGCAAATACGACATGGATGTTGCAAATAGAATTAACTCATGCAATTTCTGATTTGTGGTACGAAGAAAATAAATGAATTTCGACTTTCATTTTGTGAGAAAGATGGTGTTACAAATGGCAAAAGTAAAAGATACAGGGTATAGAATGATTATAGAAAATCATGGTGGAAGATGGATGTTTGTCAATGACGATATTTACAGTTTTATGAAATGTTCAAATTGTAAAGAGCAGATTTTAATTAAAGATGTTGAAGGGTATTGTCCTAATTGCGGAGTAAAATTAGAGGGCGTGGGAGGTTAATATGGAAAAAATTAAAGCAAGGTGTGTGAATTTGGAATAACTGTAAATAATTTGTTATGAGGAGAGTTTTATGTATGAACGTAATGAAATCAAAGAAATAATTGATGAAATTGTGTTTCTAAAAAAAATATATTATGATGAATTTTATGAACGGTAAATTATAAATTTTTGATTGGATGTGAAAAGATGATTAGAGTAACAGGAGAAAAACAGAAATCTGAAATTGCTTATGCAATTCAAAAATATAACAAATCTACTATTTATTCTTATGGTGACTTCTGTCCAAGTTATCTGGATACTTATATGACGTATGATACAGAGTGCGATCCTATAAGTTTCTGTAAGTTTGTGATGGAAAATTTAGAAGAAAAAGTAAGAGATAACGAAGGATTACCTATTCCAATGATTGTGATTTATACAAATTTAGATGATTTGGTTAAGATTACCATCATTGAAAATTATATAAAAGAAATGGAAAATGAAAAATTAGTCAGAAATGTAGTATTTATGACACGATAAAACAGACATTTCATGGTATATATTGGAGGTAAAAATGAATACGGCGATATGTATTAGAGATTATAATGGATCAGGATATAAGAGAAATAATGAAAATTCTAATGTAAAAGTCAATATTAAAAAAGGAGATATAATTGAGTGGGACAATCAAGGATATCTTTGGTTGGATAATGTTTGTTTTGGACATATGGATGCATATCCTGGACAATATTTTAAATATTGACACTTGCTACGTAGATGAATTTCCTTTAAAGATCGGAAGAGCGTCGTGTAGGGAAAGA
>ERZ809807.641-NODE-641-length-8858-cov-8.0802_pt1 | contig 8858 bp, 7 predicted proteins | sample MGYA00520348_ERZ809807 | MGnify/ENA primary metagenome ERZ809807 (study PRJEB31588, sample SAMN03398861) | human gut metagenome | study: EMG produced TPA metagenomics assembly of the PRJNA231909 data set (A prospective, longitudinal analysis of the...
GAATCTAGCTTAATAGAGCAGATTAAGGATGTTTTATAAAAAGACCCAAACGAATTAAGAATAATTATTTGATGCATATTCGAAAAGTGGTAAAATTAATAATAAATTAAACTAGATAATAGGGGGGACAAATAAATGTTAGATAGAATACCACAAGTATTTTTGTCATATAGTTGGACAAGCAAAGAGTATCAACAGAATATTATTGAGCTGGCAACTCGTATGAGACATGATGGAGTTGATGTAAAACTTGATGTTTGGGATTTGAAGGAAGGCCAGGATAAGTATGCCTATATGGAACAATGTGTTACAAATCCTGAAATCGATAAAGTGTTGATTTTTTCAGATAGACTATATACAGAAAAAGCTAATAAACGTAGTGGTGGGGTAGGAAACGAGACAACTATTATATCTGATGAAGTATATGGACATGCAAATCAACAAAAATTTATTCCTATAGTTATGGAAAGAGATGAGCTTGGCAATGAATATCTTCCGTCTTTTTTGAAATCTCGTTTATATTTAGATTTTTCGAGTGATAATTATGAGGAAGAATATGAGAAATTGATTCGTATAATTTATGATGCACCTTCTCAGCGTAAACCGGAAATTGGAACTCCACCTAGTTGGTTAACAGAAGATAGTCCGGATGATTTGTATCAAATCAAAGAGAAAACAAAGAAGATAAGTTTGACAGATTTAAGTGGAATGAAGAAGGTAGAAGTTCGTGATTTTGTAGATACATATATTGAAGCTATTAAACAGTTTTATGTGAGCAATATTGATAATAAAACATATCTTGAGAATTTTAAAAAGATGAAGGAATATAGAGATGTTTTTCTTGACCATTTAAATGTCTTTTCCAAATTAGATAGTTTTGGAAAAATTATGGCAGATGAATTTGAACGTATGTATAACGTTCTTTTTAATGCTTATACATTTGATCCAAAAACAATGTCATGTAGAGAAAATGACTTTGATTTGTTCAGACTTCATATATGGGAGTTGTTTTTATGTACAGTTACCTATATGTTACATTTTGAACTCTATCAGGACATTCATGATTTGTTAGTACATACATATTTTATCAGGAAATCTGGATTGGGGAGTGAAAAAGTACCTGCAAGTTATGAGAAATTTTGTTTTTATTCAAAAATGCTTGAAGAAAATATCAAACCAACTTTGGGTGGAGATTTATCTAGAAAGTATACACTTATGGGACATTTTGTCTGCACGCAAAGAGAGTTTTTGCCGATTTATTCCGGACGAGCTATGGCAAATGCCGATTTATTTTTATATCAGGTTTATAATGGTTTGAAATTGGGTACCTTAACTCAGTGGTTTGGATGGTTTCCTACCCTTTATGTATATGCAGACGAATGTGATTCAATATGGAAAAGACTGAAATCAAGACAGTTCTGTGAGAGTATTATGCCGGTTTTCGGAGTTAAAACAGTTGATAAATTGAAGGAAGTAATTTCAAAATGTATTTATGATAGGAGCGTGTGTTACTCTAATTCATATCATGATGCAGCAAGTGCTATTCTCACGTGGATAGATTTAGATGAAGTGGCAATATTGCCATAGGTAGTTCAGAGGAAAATTATAATTGAAAACATATTATAAATTTATTTTAAAAGAAATTAAACAAAATTATAAAAAGAAAAAAAAGAACTTAATTCATGAGCCAAAATGTATAAGAATATTGTCATGGAGTTTATTAGGTATTGCATTGGTTGACATTGCATTTGAAATTCTAGTGTTAAAATTTAGCTATAGATGTATGGTGTTAAATATTTTATTTTTAATATTTTTAGCTGTTTTTATAATTGGATCATGGATCCAATTTGGGCAAGTGAAAAAATATAATAATCTGTATGTAGCAAAGAATCATGAAAGAAAGACGTTTTGTGCTAATTTAATTAAGAACGAAGCTGATAAATATAGCGTCAGTAAAGATGAATTGGTTATATATCTCATGTATAAGCATAAGATATCCGGATTTATGAAGGTTTTATCCGTTATTATTAATGTATCAGCAACTGGAATCGCTGTTCGGGTTTTACCAGAATATCAAGAAGAAAATGGTTTTTTTGTATTTTGGTGTTTGATAATAGCTAATTATATTATTTCCTATGCTGCAAATTATTTAATTACTACTCTGTACAATTTAGATAATTTTAACTTTTATATTACAGATTTATATTCTAAAACATTTAAATCGATTGATGAAAGTATTAAGGAAAAGAAAGAGAAAAAAATAAAAGAAGCAATGAGCAAATTTAAAAGTATGAAATTTTTAATTAAAAAAAATGTTAAAGATTTTTTTAAGGACAACTATCGGATTTTGATAGTTATGTTGATAGCGGTGTTATATTGCATATTTTATATTTGGCAAAATATAGTTGGAGATATAACAAAAATTGATGGGAAACACTATATTGAGGAATTCTTTAATAGTATATCAGTATCTGTAATAGCTGCGATTATTTTTTATTTTATACAGGTGTATTTTCCGAATAAAAAAAGAGAGTATATATTAAAGAAGTATGCTAAGAAGTTTATTAAAGAGAAACTATTGTCACAATTAGATATTCTTCATTGTCAAACTGAGATGGTTCGTAATAATAATAAAGATGAAAAAGAGATTAATTCTGCTATTAGTTATGAATGCGAAAAAATTCAATCAGAAATAAGAGTTTGTTTTGATATGTATGTATCAGTACTTTCCACAGACTTGATAGACGATATTAATTCATTATTGTTCGATGATATGTTTAGCATGATTAGTTATCGGTCTAATGGTAAATTAGTGAATATGAGTTTGAATGAGATAATAAATGATGAGATGAATTATAATAAACTATGGGAGAAAGCAAATAAAATAAAGGAAGAATGTGAAAGAATATAGAAATTCTGTATTTGTTTAAATGTGAGCTTTCAGAAATTTTTAAACCTAACCGCTTGCACATGTGGGAGGCACCAATGAGGTCAAAATAGCGTTAACTTAAGCAAAATAAGGAATAATCATGGTACTCATAATTTGATATTTAACATGGAAATTTTTCAGAAACTATATTAAAATTTTTATTTGTAAAAAGGCGTATACAAGGCTGATTTATTTGCAGAATTGTGATATACTGGAAGCAAATACTCCCTACGCTGTTCTAATAATCACACATATCTTCGTGGTGAGTAGCGGCAACGATTTTATGGTCGGCTGAGATGTGATAATGATACAAAGATAAAGGAAAGGAATAAAAAGTATGCCAAATTACAATAGCATCGAAGGTAATGTTTTGTTTCCGACAATAGATGGCTACGATATGCATAAGGCTGGGGATATGGCTTTATATCTTGCACACTGTGATTTTTATCCTTTCAAAAGTGTAATTGATAATAATAAAATGGCGATTGATCTTGTTACAAAAGCGTATAGGGATATGGCACAAGAAGCAAGAGAAAAGGACGATTTTAGAACAGAAAGCTGGGCAATGACAAGCGGGACTCTTCAAGCCTGCAGGGTGGATATTTTGACACAGTATTCGTTATTATTAACAATGGTTTCTTTACTTGAAGAGGCAGTTAATACGCTGTGTCGAATACATAAAGACTTAGGACAGTTTACTACAGAACTTAAGGATATAAAAGGTGCAGGATTGGAACGTGCAGCGAAATATCTAAAAGATGTGGTCGGTATAAGCGGATTCAAAGCTGATCAGAGTTGGGAGTATATTACTACGATTCGTGATTGTCGAAATATGGTTGTGCATAATGGGGGACGAATTAAGGATGATCTCAAGCCGAAATGCGATAAATTTAATATTGGATATAGAGAAGAAGACTCTCAGTTATACATTGAATATGCTGATGTGGTGAAATTTTATGAAGTAATATTAGATTTTATGGATCATGCTTTTAGACTTGAGCCAAGAACTTCTACACAACCGTAAAAGACATTTATGGGAGGCGTACTGTGGGAGAAAATGAACTTTACAAGATTGCATCTCATTTTAGAGAAGCAATTGTAGCAGTAAAAACAAACGGAGAATTTGATTTTCGAGATCGGATGCATAGATTTCCAAATGGATGTTGCGATGACACATGTGATTTGCTTGGCTTTTATTTGTGGAAAAAATACAGGATTCACACAAGACAAAGGAATGGATACTATGAAACTGAAATGACCAATCATGCATGGCTTATTACAGATGATCAAATTATTATTGATATTACGGGAGATCAGTTCTATGGAGCATGGAAATCGGTCTATGTTGGACAGGAAGTTGGAAATTATAAAAAATTGAGTAGAATTATTACACACGATAATTTTGATATTCGAAAGCAGTCGCGGTTGTGGGATGATTATAATATTATTTTGAAATATCTGAAAAAAGTGTGAAGAAACCAAAGAAAATTTAAAACTGAAGCAGAAGAATATATAGCATATAAACGTTCTCTCAGATTTAAGTTTTCCATGGATGACCAGCGAAAGCTGTTATACATGTTGAACCACATATACATCGTAAGTAGGTAATCATAATGATTCTTCTTCTACTGCTGTCAGAAGGAGTCATAACCATAACATGATTGTACGAAAGAGTAAATATCTATTGCGCGAGAGTAAATTCCATCACTCCGAATGCCAAAGCATTTGTTTACGAGGATTATTTCGGATGAAGAGAGCACTTCTTTGTATCCGGTACATATTGAAACATGGGGTGCTGGGAACAATTATGTTGGGAAATATTCTAAGCTATATGCTTTAGAGGAAAGTTATAAATTCTGCTTGTATAGTATTGGTATCTTGTTACTAGAGAAGTACAGTATGTTGATTTTCTGCCGGAGGATATAGATGAATCTAGCTTAATAGAGCAGATTAAGGATGTTTTATAAAAAGACCCAAACGAATGAAGAATAATTATTTTATACATATTCGAAAAGGGGTAAAATTAATAATAAATTAAACTAGATAATAGGGGACAAATAAATGTTAGATAGAATGCCACAAGTATTTTTGCCATATAGTTGGACAAGTAAAGAGTATCTGATAAAGGAAGAACCCCTTCTTTTGTTATCTGATTTACAGAAATTTATTAACCAAGTAGTCTTGATTGACTACATCATAATTATACTAGGATATAGAAAATGAAATTTAATTTTAACAAAAAAATGGTTAGCACAATAGTGATATTGATTTTTGGCGTAGCAATTACAGCTGCAGCATTGTCTGCAAAGAATATAGCGCTTGAAAATAAAACAAGCTCAGAAATAGCCACAGAGGCAGTATCAGCTACAGAGATGATATTGGATACAGAAAATACAGAGACTAGTAATGTGGATAAGAATTCTGACGAAAGTTCAACAACTACAAAAGAAATGGGCAAAAGCTTGAAAGATACAAAGAGCTCATCAGAAAACACCGATAATAATGATTCCAGGAATTCATATGAGACTGATATAATGAAAAATGATGAATCAGAAAACACTTCAGACGATGTAAATAAAACAGGTGATAAGATTGATAAAAAATCTGAAATAAACAATTCAGGAGATAGTGGTTCAGGCACAGATGATTCAGATAATGACAATTCAGGAATGAATAATAATAATGAACCGAAATCTGATAATGGAGTGATAGAGCTTCCAATTATACCGATTGACTAATGTGACGTTAGTTGTGGTTTTACCTACATTTGAAGAAGAAACGTAAGAGGAGTTAATACAATGGAGAAAGTCGAATGAAGACAAAAAAGTTTTTATCATTGGTGTTAAGTGTGGCTATGATATTAGGTGTGGCAGTTCCGGTGGCAGCAGAACCGGTGTCAGCAGGACAAGGCGTTGAAGCAGAACAACAGCCAATTGTAGAAAATAGCATTACAAGTGGATATATTCTGAGTGATTTGGATTATAATACACCGGTGTATGAACCGGATGAGGCGGTGCAGTATTCTGATGATTGGGGATATTCTGCAGATGAAACTATAGAGAACAGGTATCCGGCAAATGGAGTCAGCGATATCAAGGCGAAATATCCGTCTGTTCGTAATCAAAATCCTCTTGGCACATGCTGGACATTTTCGTCAATAGGTCTTGCAGAGTTTGATCTGATTAATGATGGTGCGTTTGATAAAAATATAGATCTTAGTGAACTGCATTTGGCATATTATGCATATAATTCGCTGTTAGATCCGCTTGGTGGAACAGAGGGGGACTATGCAAAGTACTATATGAATAATACAAGTGTTCAGTATGGTTATCTCAATCGTGGTGGAAACTATTTGATGGCGGCACGCAGAATGGGACAGTGGTGTGGTCCGGTAAGCGAGAGTGATGTACCATATAGTAAGGTGGCAAGCAACGGATATACAGCAAGCACTATTGATACTTTTCTTAATACAGGTTTATCTGATGAATATGCATATTCAAAGGATAAGGCACATCTGGAAAATACATACATGATTAATATCAAGGAAAATGCATCAGATGTGAAAAAAGCCATAAAAAAATATGGTGCAGTGGGAATTATGTATAGTCATAATGATACCGGATATCACTACATAAATAACAGTTATAATGATAAAACAAATAACAGAGCAGGTCATGCGGTAATGGTTGTTGGATGGGATGATAACTATTCTAAAGATAATTTCAGAGATGGTGTTAAACCTGAAAAAGATGGTGCATGGCTTATTCGTAATAGTTGGGGAGATGGAACCGGTTCATATTATAATCAGAGTTATTTCTGGATGTCATATGAAACGTTTTCTTTATCCGATACGGCTTGGGTGTTTGATTTTTCTGCTAATGATGGATATGATAACAATTATCAGGTTGATGGAGGATTAAATGTAGCCCATCAAAGCGGTTACAGGAAATTGGCCAATGTTTTTACTACTCAGACAAAACAGGGAGTATCTTCTGAGGACTTAAAAGCAGTTTCCCTGTCTATTACATCTAAAACAAATGTTAATTATACAATAGAGATTTATACAGATTTAAAGGATAAGACAAAGCCAACCAGCGGAACAAAGCAGGAGACTGCTACCACTACAGGGCAGACAACCTATGCTGGAGTATATACCATTCCACTTAAAGCAGCGGTTAATCTGAAGCCTGGGACAAGCTATTCGGTTGTAGTGACTACTGATACACCTGCCATTGACATTGAGGCAGCGATGACCGGTGATGTAAATTATAATAATGAAATGGTGTGGGAGAATCATGTGTCAAGTGATAATACGGCAAGCTATTATTTCTATGGTACAGGGTTGGCATATTCCCGCAATTGGAATTATCAGAATGTGTATGGTAATTTCTGTATTAAAGCATTTACCGCCAATAATGTAGAAAAAGATTCTGATAAGCTTGTTGGCAGGAGCCTTACTTTAAAAGATAATATTGACATGAACTACTATATGGAGCTTCCTGAAAGTATCAAATCAAACAGCAACGCATATATGGAGTTTACGGTGAATAATAGCCAGCCATATAAGGTCAGCGTAAACGATGCAATCCCTGTTGAGAAAAACGGAAAGGTTATATATAAGTTTGCATGTCCACTAAATGCTGCACAGATGTCAGATACTGTTAAAGCCAAAATGGTGGTGGATGGTAATAGTGGAAATGAATACACTTACAGTGTAAAAGAATATGCCACCGAGCTCCTGTCAAAATCAAACGAGTATCCGGAAGAAACCATTAAGCTTGTGAAGGCACTCTTAAACTATGGAACGGCAGCGCAGAGCTTCTTTAAATATAACACTGATAAGCCGGCAAACGCTATTTTAAGCGATACCGATAAAATTGTCGCAGCAGCTGATTTTGCTGCATATAAGGCTGTTATTAAAACAGATAGTGCAAATAGTCAGAGTAATGGACTGACATATTACGGAAGCTCTCTGATATGTAAGTCTGAGATGACAGTAAGACATTATTTTATGGTGAACGAAGGCTGTGATATAAACAATTACAAGTTCAGCTATGTTAATGCAGATGGCAATGAAGTCAGTCTGACACCTAAAAAGGCTTCAGATGGGGTGTATTGTGTAGATATAAACGGAATAATGGCACGCAACCTGAATAGTATTTTTGCATGCAAAGTCACCGAAAAGAATAAGGCCTGTATTTTCGAGCTGGACTATGGTCCGTTCAGCTATTCACAGAAGGTCATTAATAGCGGAAATTCATCTGAGGAATTAAAAAATCTGGTGAATGCGCTATATTGGTATTGGTATTATGGATATAGAAATTAAAAAGACTGCATAATTAAAACTACCGCAGAATTTAACGCTTTAACTAAGCTAAATTCCTGCGGTGGTTTCTTTTGTGCTTATCTGCTTACAATGCTAATCACGGAAGACAAGACCGCCTTTCTGACATATGTGACAAAGTAATTCACTGCTCTCTGATAAAAATATGCTGTCATTTTCTCTTAATAATGACAGTATGATGGTCTATGGCTGGACACTCAAGATTATAAATAATTGTATTTTACAGGGTAATCCGCTATACGAGATATAAGTGTAACGGGTTATTTTAGTTCTACAGAAAGAGATGCAGGGTGGTAGGTGAATAATTATAGATTCGGGTGAAGTGAATTTTTATGCAATTTTACCACTTCACCGCATTGAAATTTAATGTTTTTTTTATAAAATATGCAAAATATGACAAAAAGTACTGGACAAAATGTCCTATATAAGGTAAAATGCATATATGTAATCAAACAGCACATTTGAAGGTTGTGCAGATATTATTGGGTATATTTTACGAATTGGGGGGATTTTTCATGAGAATATATCAGGCTAAGGATTATGCAGATATGAGCAGAAAGGCTGCAAATATCGTATCGGCACAGG
>ERZ809807.673-NODE-673-length-8529-cov-7.15601_pt1 | contig 8529 bp, 7 predicted proteins | sample MGYA00520348_ERZ809807 | MGnify/ENA primary metagenome ERZ809807 (study PRJEB31588, sample SAMN03398861) | human gut metagenome | study: EMG produced TPA metagenomics assembly of the PRJNA231909 data set (A prospective, longitudinal analysis of the...
AAAAGGTGGGCAAATCTTGCGTGGCCAAAAGGGTCAAAGTTGAGTGGCTTTTCCACTGGTACAGTTCCAGTTAGATGGCGGTGAACTGGTTCTGTCCGCCTACCAGCGCAGCAGTGACGCAAACCTCGGGCTACCTTCCGATATTTACCACCTGTACCTGATGGCGCGGCAGATAGAACTTCCCTTGAAGTCGATCACTCTCTATCTGGGCAATGTACATATCTACGAGAATAATATCCCGGGCACCCGTGCGCTGATCGCCGGTGACGAGACGGTCCGCTTCGGGTTGAACGTGTAGTTTGCTGTATATGTCTTGCAGCGGGAACAGTTCATGTTTCCCGCTGTTTTTCGTTTATTCTGTGGACCTTTGCGGCCGTTTTAAAGCAGAATGAAATGAGAAAGATGTATTTGTCCGCCCCGCTTCCTTTCGTGGGGCAGAAACGCATGTTTGCGAGGGAATTTATCAAGGTGCTGGGACAGTTCCCGGACAGCACCGTGTTTGTGGACTTGTTTGGCGGCTCGGGCCTGCTGTCACATATTACCAAATGTGTCAGGCCTGATGCCACCGTTGTGTATAATGACTTCGACAACTACCGCTGCCGACTTGTAAATATCCCGGCCACCAATGTGCTGTTATCCGATTTGCGTCGGATAGCTGAAGGGGAACCCAGAAACAAACGTATAACCGGGGAGGTTCGCGATAAAATGTTTGCTCGTATTGAGAGGGAAGAAAAAGAGCACGGTTACGTGGATTATATCACGGTTTCCGCATCCTTGTTGTTCGCCATGAAATATGTGACCAGTTTGGAAGGAATGAAGAAAGAAGCCATCTACAATAGGATTCGGCAGACAGACTATCCCGAAGCAAAGGATTATCTGGAAGGACTGACTATAACCAGCGAAGACTACAAGGAAGTATTCAAACGTTACAAAGATGTTCCGGGTGTGGTGTTCCTGGTTGATCCGCCGTACCTCTCCACCGAGGTGGGTACTTACAAGATGTTCTGGCGTCTGGCTGACTATCTGGATGTACTAACCGTTCTGAAAGGGCATTCGTTCGTGTACTTCACCTCGAACAAGTCCTCCATTTTAGAACTGTGCGACTGGATGGACCGAAACCCATTTGTCGGCAGCCCATTCAAGGAATGCAGGAAAGTGGAGTTTAGTGCAAGCGTAAACTATCAAGCTAAATATACAGACATGATGCTGTACACGAAGCCGGATGAGGTGTCAGGTATAGCAGCCTAACAATTGCATAAAGATAGGAAATTATTTTGAATCTGCAATGGCTTTTAAATGATATTTTAAAGCCATTTAAAGAGGGTTCAAGTGAAAGAAAAACGGTGGGCTTTGATCATGCTGAATAGGACCGCGCTCACCTTTTTTCTTGTACGCGTCGTTTTTGTACTTTTTGAAACGCATCGTTTTTGTTAAGCGGCACGTCTGGTTTTTCCGGATTTATGTTCATCTCTTCGATGGCGGCATCCAATAGGGCTATGTCTGTATTCATATTTTTGGCTTTGCGGTGTGTCTGTATGGCTTTTATACCCTGTGAAACTGCCTTATTCAGTTCTTGAAGATAACAGGGTGAGATCAGATTATCGGCATCCAGTATGAGGACATAATCGTATGGCTGGTCTGTGATGGTCTCTGCTGCAATGCGCAGGGCTTTTGCCTTGGAACTTTCCTTTTCATGCAGTTCTATCAAGCCGATGCGTTCTTTGCGCAGTGAGGCATTGGTTTCGGGACGCATGTGGTCGGATATGACTATCAGGTCGTAAAGCTCTGCCGGATAAGTTTGGCGCAGAACGGAAGTGACGCAGGCGTGAATGACCGCATCCTCTTTATAGGCGGGAACAAGGATGATAAAACGTTGCCGGACAGTAGTCGCGGGATATTTCTTTTGTTTGAAGAAATGAGAGGCGGCAGAAAACAGGACTATATACCCCACACTGACGGAAAGGTAGATATATAGCGTATATTCCATGATATGTATAATTTCCGATAGCATGGGGCTTTTATTTTTTCTTTCTTAAAAGCATATTGAATATCATGCCTGCCGCCAGAAAGGGGATAGCTTTCATGGCTTTGTTGAATTTGCTGTCCACCAAGTAGTTTGGAGTGGCTATTGCCATAGTCAATAAGAAAGTGAGTAATAATCCCCACCATTTTAGGCAGGCGCTCCAGTGGAAGTATACGGACAGGAAACTGAACAGGAGGAGGATACCTAGCAGGATGGTGCGAGGGAAAATGAACCATTGCAGAATACGGTCGGCATAATCAAATTTTCCACTTAAAATGGCGCCGGGCAGATTACCGATATTGGTGAACAGGGAATAATATTGGGTTTTAATCCAAGTGCTATGTTGGGTATAGAATTTTTTCTTTCCACTATTCTTCAAGGCATATACATGGGTATTATTTAAATATTCCACATATATCCGTTCGCGGAGCAGCAAGGATTCGATGACTTTTTCATCGTCATCGTCTTTTAAATGACGGATGTTTTCTTTGAACCAAGTGAAGTCTATTGCGGTTCCGGAGCCGTTCAGCGAAGCTGAAAGTCCCAAATTGACATGCCCCGCACGAAGAATGGAATTGTTTATCTCGTCGGTGATGGCATTCAATATGCTGACATTGCTGGGTCTTTCCTGATAGATGCGATGGGTTTGGATGGCATTGGAGCCGCTGGCATACGTATTGTTGACAACTTCAAGAAAGTTGGTGTCCACTACATTGTCCGCACTCATGATTAAAACGATATCGTATTGTCCTTCTTGTAATTGTGACATGGCAGCTTTGACAGATTTCATTTTTGAACTTTTCTTGAATCTGGCTTGCAATAGGGTGATGGGATATTGTGCCAGCTGTTTGTTTGTTTCCGGCTTCAGGTGGTCTGAAATGACGATAATGTCATAGCAGTCTATAGGATATTCTTGTTGCAGAAATGATTTGACGGTATAGGGTATGTAGTCATCGTCCTGATAGGCCGGTATCAGAATGGCGAAACGGTGTTTTACTCTTGATTCGGAATATTTGTCGGTGCGGTTGCCTGTTGCCGCTATGGCGTACACCAGCAGGTAAAAAACAGTAAAGGCACATATCGCGAAAAGTAGTAGTTCTATGTATGCTAGAAATATCATGGCTGTTTGTCTTTGTTTCTAAGTTTGAAAAATGCTTTTGTTCCCTCCCAATGTGCTTTGGCTATGGCTTTCTTTCCTTTTTCCAAGGCGGTCAGTATGTTTTTGGGACATACAATCATTGTCTGGTATAAGATGGAAACCGGAAGTTTCCAGTCAAAGAGATTGCGGTAGGCATATAGTAATCTGTTTCTGCTCAGGTAATAGTATTTCAACGGACTTTCTTTTCCGGTGGAGTTGCTGTCCTTGTGCCGTATTTCGCAAGCGGGATCGTACCATAGTTCGTAGCCTTCCCTATTGATATAGGTGCACCAGTCCAGTTCCTCATAATATAGAAAATATTCTTCGGGCATCAGGCTAAGCTTGTCTATTATTGTTTTTTTCAGTAACATGGCGGCACCATGCAGATAAGGCGTTTTTTGGGCGGGGTAGTGGTCTTTATTTATTTTCCCTTTGCCTATGGCTCTGTTTCTTAAGGTAATGGGCGAAAGTTGGGTGTATCCTGCAAATTGTATGGCGTGCGGTTCTGCATAATCACGGATTAACGGGGAGACACCTGCTATCTTGTCGGAGGACAGAAGGCGTTTTATCAACAAGGGTATGGCATCTTTGACCATACAAACATCATTGTTCAGCAAGAACAGGTATTTTCCTTTTGCAAGGTTTATACCCAGATTGTTACCTCCGGCGAATCCTAAGTTCCGCTCACTGCGTACGGCTTGGATAAAAGGATATGTTTTTTGTAGCAAGGCGGCTTCATTGGCAGTGGAACCATTGTCAATGACTATCATTTCATAACTGACAGAGAATACAGTGGCTGCCCACGAGTCAATGAATTCGCAGGTGTCGTGAAAACCGTTATAGTTCACGGTGATGACGGATAGGTCAGGCTGCTGGTAGTCCATGTATTTCTGAGTATTGTTTATCTAAATAAGGTCCTAAAAAAACAAAGGTGAAACAAGAATAAATCAAGATTCCGTTAGGAAACTGGAAATAAACCATATTGGCGTAAGAAGCTACCAGTATGCCTGCACAACCGCATAACATACCTGTCAGCGGTCCCCGGATTTCCGGATTTCGGATTTTGAATAAAAGGATGTAGGAGCCCGATAGAAATAGAATGGCATGCATACCCAAAAACACACACAGTCCCACTATTCCCATCTGTTTCCATACATCTACCAGACTGGAGTCTGAAGGACAGATGGAAACGAAATAATATTTGTTATGGGGAGGAACTACCCCGTCTATGGCTCCCATGCCTATGCCGAAGGGCATTTCATCCATGTAGGCATTCAGTGCTTTCTGGTTCTCGAAACGAGCCATCATCGATTGATCCTCTGTGTCAAAGACAGTACGCATACGACGGATCAACTTATTGTTCTCTCCGATCTTGGTGTATTTCAGCATTCCTATCCCTCCGACAAGCAGGATAAAGGAGATGATGCCTATTTTCCAACTTTTAGACAGGAACAGAAAGAGCCCCAGCCCTGCAATGGGTACAGCTATGGCCGATCGGGTTCCCGATATTAACAGACCATAAAATCCTGCCATACCCACTATTAAATAGAAGAGTCTGAGAAATAGGTTCTTTGTATAGAAAAAAGTAAGTGTGAAAACAGTGCAGGATAATCCCATACTGGCACCAAAAAGACCCGCGTCAGTGAAAAATGAGAAATAGCGGATGCCGGAATGGATAAAATGGGTACGTGCTCCGTAGGCCCACAACCAGCTTAGCTCGGTACTGTCAAAACCTTTGTTCTTTTGCCAATATCCTTTTGCGGCAGCCAGTAGGGTCATGATACCCCATAGTATTAAAAAATAATGGATAAAAGTGTAGCGATTGCAGTGTATGGATAGAATAATACAGGTCAGAATAGGGTATAAGGCCCAGGGTCTTAAAATACGAAGCCATGCTTCCATGTAAAATTCACCGGTTATACCATTACCTATGTTGATGATACAATATAGCAGCCAGACCAATGTGATGCAGGTATAGACGTTTAGTATTTTCCTGAAATGATGATTGCTTTGCAACTGTTTCAGAAGAATAAGGGCCAACATGATGCCGTAGAGCAAATCAAAGATATTGGTAATGGCAATAGGGATGGAATGATATCTGTTAATTCCCATTATCAGGTAATTCAGCATAAAGGTGATGGCCAGCAGAATGACGGGTCTGTTTATGCATATGAAGATAAAAAGCGTGGCAAAAGGTATGAACCCTATTGCAACTCCTATGGAGGGCTTCATGTTGAGGGCTGTCCATAGGCATAAGCACAGTCCGATAATGAAGCTGGCCAGAATTTGACCTGTATGGGTTATATTTATTTCTTTTGCTATCATTATCTATTTTCCTTTGTATTCAATGGCGGTCAGTCCGAGTTGGAACAGCCTGTATTCCATATTCTTAAAGTTCGTGTAAGGAGGTAATTGTCCTGTAAAGTCTTCCACTGTATTTCTGTCTGCTTGTGTCAGATAGAAAAGGAGGGGTACTTCTTTTTGTTTAACTTGTAACAAATGCTCATACAGTGCCTGATCCGTATTTTTCCAAGTACGGTTGGCACGGACAACCAGCAGATTGATGGATGCTTCATTTAACAAAGCCGGAGGCAGAGGATTGCTTTTCAGGACCGGGTGCTCGATTAGAAGTATTTCATCCTTTTCCAGATCGGGACATAGTTCTTTCAAATTGTTTGCCTGTACATATTGGCTGTCTTCGCTTAGAAAATCTTCATCGTATGTAATGCGGCGGACGTTTAGGCCGATGCTGCTCCAATATTCCTCTATCAGGCGGGCGACATGGGTCTTTCCGTCTTTCTCTTCTGTACTTAACAGATTGATGACCCGCTGTTCCTGTGTATTTAGATGAGGCAGTAAAGCGGTGCTGAGTTGCCTGACGGCCATCTTGTTTATGGCTTTATTATAACGTCTGTATCTTAACTTGCTTTCTCTAGGATATGCACCGATAACTGTTCCTCCGGTAATTCGTTCTGCACGTATTTTGTCTCTGAGGGTACGGTCCAGTATTTCTATAATCAGAAAATAGCCAATGATGAAAAGTAAAGTCCCCAGTATGGATGCAAGTATAATCATGCGTGCATTGGTGGGGGAGGAGGTCAGTGGAAACAGGGGCGGATTCATGATTTTTAATGAAGCCGAGGTCATTTCCAGGTTCTTTTGTCGCAAGATGGCTGCATTCAAGGCTCCCATGGTAGACATATAGTTGCTTTCCACAAAGCCGATATGCCTTTCTTTCCGGCCCAGGGTAGCGCCGATGGGGGAGAAATAAAGGAAATCTTCATTTAAATTCTCTCTCATTATATCTCGTGCTTCCATTTGGGCTTTAGTTTTTTCGGCAAGGACTATTTGGTCAAGCCACTGGCTGATGAGTGTCTCATAAGATACATTGTTTGTACTTGCGGCTTCGGCACTTAGTTTCAGGGCGAGATCGTTGATGTTTTGTTCGGCGTTACTTAACATGTTTTTTTGTTCTTCCAGCTTTTTCCGGTTCTTTTCGTCCGGAGTGATTTCCATGGTTGAGATCTGGGTGTTCAATTGGGACATTTGATGGAGTTTGTCCATAAACTCATTGTTAGTACGGATCAATTTGGCCACATCACCTAATTTATATTCATAGAAATCGATCAACGCCTTACTGGTGGAGTAATTGACAAGCAAATCATTGTCCATCATCCGGTAAGCGGCGTCCATGCTTGCCACCTGTTTGGTTTGTTCTCCGTAGTTGATGATGCGGTTTTCTATATTGTACTCGATTAAAGAATCCTCGGCGGCAGTCAGCATTTTGCCCAATCTGGCCAGTTCTTCTTGAAAGAACTTGATCACATTGTTTGTTTCTCCATAGCGTAGTTCATGGTATTGTTTGACAAACTCTTCATTCAGAATCTCAAGTGTGTTATAAGCTATTCCCGGATCGTTGGCACTATAAGCAATCTCGATCATATCACTGTTTCCCAACCTGGCTACTTTTATATGTTGTGAGAGTAGAGGTACGCTGAAATAAGGGTGGGTATAATTGAGTAGTTGGTAGATGAAATTATTGACGGACGGGCGTTCAAAAGCTACCAGATTATGATAGGTCTTCTCTTCGTTTTGCTTGTCTATCAATGCCTGTAACTCTCGTGGAATGCCGGAAACCAGCTGCTGGTAATGTATGGCTGAAATATAACTGGTATTTCTTTCGGCATCTCCATAGACCAGACAGCGGGCAAGCAGTTTCAGAGATACTATTTTCAGTGTGCGTTCCGTTGTAATGATATTCATTAAATTACTCATGTGCACGGTGGCGTTTCGGGTATCGGTGGCATCTACGTTGTATCCGGAGATGATTCCTGTAAAGATGGTGGTTTTCACATCATACGTTTTTTCCAGATTTCTGGTAAGAAACCATGCTATGATACCGGCTATACATGGAAATATAACCATCCACCAACGGATGCGGTAGATAAACTTGACTATGTATTTAAATAATTCCATGTTTCTTATTCCTTTTTGTCTTTTTTCTTACTTAGCCTCTTGTTTTCTTCCTGTTCCTGTATCGTTGTTTCTTGAACGTCCTTTTCTCCTTGTATGGTCAGGATGGGGGTGTGGGAGATTATTTCGAGGGTCAGCAGCTGGTCGTTAATAGTAGAGCGTAGTAAGGCAAAGTCTTGATTAGCGGCAAATTCCTGTTCTTTAGTCTTGGCCACATCATGAATAGAGGTACGTCTGTTTCTATATTCCTGTTCTGCAACAGCCGATGCACCTTTATATAAAGCTATATTTTCAGCTGATCTTTGCAATGTTTCTATATTGGATAAAATTTGGACATATAAATGAGCTATTTGTATTTTAAGGGTTTCGTATGCTTCCTGTTTTCTTAACTCGGCAATATCCACCTGGATTCGCTGGCGCTTGATTCCTCCCCGGAGGTCGAACAGCTTTTCAAAAGGAATACTGATGCCGCCTCCCACATTCCACGAAGTCTGTTCTGTGCCTACATACCTGTAAATAAGTGGGGTGTTGACATCCGTATTGCTGGCCACATTGTCTGCTATACCGTAAGAAGCACTTCCACCGGCATGGATAAACCCCAGCCAGTTCCTTTTCTCTTTCGATAGTAGCTTTTTCTGTAACTGTTTCTCCTTCTCTAAAATCTGTAAGCTTGGAGTGCTGCGTGCATTCTCATAAAGGACACTTAACGGAGGCAGCTTTATCTTTGCATAATCCACATTCATATTCCCCAATATATCATCCTGTGTCACAAGAGGTTGTTGTACCGGTTGTGTTTGCTGCTCTTCCTGTTGTGCGCTTAAATGGTGGATAGAACAATACATACAGATGACAAAAAGACATACTTTACCCATATAATAAATCCCCTTTTTATTCC
>ERZ809807.707-NODE-707-length-8226-cov-14.87_pt1 | contig 8226 bp, 9 predicted proteins | sample MGYA00520348_ERZ809807 | MGnify/ENA primary metagenome ERZ809807 (study PRJEB31588, sample SAMN03398861) | human gut metagenome | study: EMG produced TPA metagenomics assembly of the PRJNA231909 data set (A prospective, longitudinal analysis of the...
TAATAGACCCTTATAGGGTCAAAGCAAACCACCGGCTAAGCCGGTGGTCGTGATTTGTGTCATAGTACTTCGCGCTCTGCTGAACTGTCTTGATTGCATTTTTTTATGGAGTTGCTATAGCATATAATTTTTGATTTATAAAAAACAATGGGCAAGATTTCTTTGTAATGTTTCACGTGAAACATTGTAAAATATCATGTAATTTCTACACTTGACAAGAGATAGGAAAATATTACTGTTTACGCGCCACTATTCTGCGAAATATTTTGATATGAATATGTCAAAATCCTGAGACATACGGAACAGAAATGGAATAAAGATATACAGGAAAACACCGAAAATCCAGGAGATACTACATTTCCGGCAGTAAAGGGAGATGCACTTTCTATGTGTTGATTTATTTGTAACATTTTTCGTTTACAGATGTTATATTAGTGAAAGGGATAAAAAACTGGAAACAAAACAGATATGAAAGCTATATCCAGCGCGAAAATCAGGGAAGGGGGAATGATAGAAGTGGATAATCAAATCTTATTAAAGCTTTACAGCCTTTATCAGAAAGAATTATATTTATATTTATATTCGCTTTGTGGGGACAGATATCTGGCAGAAGATTTGCTCCATGAAACCTTCCTGAAAGCACTTCTGGCCTTGCCGGACGGACATAGCAACATGCGGGCATGGCTCTATATGGTAGCGAGAAACCTGTTCTATAATCAACAGAAAAAGAAATTACGGGAGATTCTGATGGATGAACAGATATATCCTTTAGAAGAAAAAACAGAAGAAGGTCTGCCTGAAAAAATTTTCGAGGAAGAAGACAGGCGGATGCTTTATCAGGCAATCCTCAGACTGGATATAAAGAAGCGGGAAATCATTCAGATGCAGTATTTTGGCGGAATGACACAGAAAGAAATCGCGGCAGTTTTACATATCACGTTGGAAAATGTACGGGTGCTTGCATACCGGGCAAGGAAAGAATTGAAAAAATATCTGGAAGAGTGTAGAAAGGAGGACTCCAAATGACGTATCGTGAGTTACTGAACTTATATAAACAGGGAAAATTGGACGATGTTAGAAAAAAAGAAGTTGAAGCAGCTATTGAAAAACAGGACGCAATCAGTGAATTTCTCTATGAAGAAGGTGAGATACCAGAATTTTCTGATCTGGAGAGTGAGAATGCAGAGAATCCGGAAAATAAAGAATGGTTAGCAGGACAGAAAAACAATCAAAAAGATGAGATCAACAGGCAATTTATAAAAGAAATCAGGTGGTCAATCCGCAAGGCTTTTATTAAAATGGGAATGATTGTAGGAGTAGCTGTCCTTGTAATTGTTTTATGTGCTGTATTTATCCTCCCAAAGGCCGTGTCGGATTTTTATTATAATCCCAATGAAGTAGTTGGTAAATATGAAGAAATGACTACGACCAGAATGGATTTGGATCTTTCTGTTTATTCTGAACTGTTTTTGCCGGGTAATCATCGTAGTCAGGTCAGTGCGGTATCGAGAGGGTATGGTGAATACGATATTATCATTCCGCAGACTTTTAGTTGGACTGGAAAATTCACTTCTGTCAGCGGACGTTTGGTGCGAGGAAACCTTACTTTTTATGACAATAACATATTGAGCAGACCACTTATGCAGTTTTATCTTCCGGGAGATACGACCGCGTGGGAGGCGTGGGAAGTGGATGAAAATGGAAAAGAAACTAAAGTAGACACAGAAATGCGTAAGGAGGAAAGCGTTCAGGATTCCAAAGACGCAATCGCAGAATACAATGATAACGACTGGTATCTTGTCTATGTTTCCATAAATGATATTGTGGATTACAGAGATTTTATTGAGTGGTATCAGAAACTGTCTGATGATAAAGAACTGGAATGGGGAGAACTCTGGTGTGCGGTTCATACGGAAGACGCGGATGGTTACTGTGTGGAACCAAACATTGGTTTCTGTCCGTATCCGTCGGGGATGAGCATGAATTGGGACAGAGAGAAATATCCATATTTGTCGCTTCTGGATAATACAGATATCTGTCATGATGTGGATGTGACAGACGAAGAAACTATGCAGACCCACTTTATCAGCATGCTTTCCTACATTCAGGATTATGACGACATTATTTCAATGATGGGACAGACGACGGATTCTCCGAACAGATACCAGGATATGATTAACTATGTAAAGAAAAATGGGCTGAAGATCCATGGCTTTGCAGTTTATGCAAAGAAAAAGAATCTTCTCGAATTATATAAACAAGATATGGTGTCCTATGTCCAGACAATACTACAAAATTAAGAAAGAAGTGCAGATATATCAGAAGAGATATTTCTGCACTTTTTTAATCAAATCAGGTAAGCAGCGAAGCGGATTGTGAATATTTGTCTGAATGTAAAATTTAAAATGAGAAGCCAGATTATGCTTGTAATTTTTCTTTAGATATAGTAAAATCATAGATATGGGTTAGGAATTCTCATAGTTCAGTTAGATAGAGCATCCGTCTCTATAAAGAGAGCAGGGGTATTTCTCTGAGTAAAAAAACAACTCAGAAAAATCTGTGATTGACAGCTTGTAAAAGAGCTGATAATCTAATACATGGCCGAAGGGAAAAATCCCAGAAACCCAGTAAAATGAAGGGTTTGCGGCATATGTCGTCATAGCTCAGCTGGATAGAGCACTCGCCTCCTAAGGGCTTGTTGGAGCAATCGCCCAACACTGAAAATTTTATACACGTCCATGTACCTCAGCAGGATAGAGGGTTCGCCTCCTAAGCGAAACGCCGCAGGTTCGATTCCTGTCATGGACGCCAGTAAACAACGCTGTAAGCCTTTGTTTTCAAGGGTTTACAGCTTTTTTGTTATCACGGACAGGGAAGCAAATATACAGATGCTTATGTCCGTGGGAATTTCCAAAAGTCATTTATTTTGCAAGATAGCTTGCTAACACTCATTTAAGGTAGATGATGATTTCATGGATTTTTACGGTATTTGCTAACACTTTTTGGTTAGCAGGTTTTTTCTGTTTGGAACAAAGCCCTTTGCTAACAGTTAGAAAGGGTTTCTTTTAAGAGCTTTTCTTTCATTTCCGGTGTCATGGATTTTAGCAATTCAAGCAGAAGTTTGTCATTGTCACTGATAGGCTCCTGTGCTTCTGAATGGAGATTGTGTTCGGGTTCCTCTGTATCAAGGGTGTCATAAAATTCTTCATCCAGCTTCTTTGCATTAAGCCGTCTGTCTTCATCTACGATTTCAGAGTAAACATCTGTTACCATTTCTGCTTCGGCGTGACCTGTATCTCCCTGAACAGACTTAATATCGCCATGTGTCATTTTGAGCTTATATTTTGTGCTTAAATGGCGTAGGCTGTGAAAAACAACAATTTCAAAATTGTGTTCCTCACACAGCGTTGTAAATCTGTCCCGAACAATGCGGCTTTCTACGGGATTCCCATTTTCAAGAGCAATAACGAGGTTATAATCGTTATAGGCACTTCCTAAAAACTCTTTCAATTCCTGCTGGTCTTTTTTGTATTGAACCAGTAATTGAGCAAGCGTTGTCGGCAGCCATACGGTACGATTACTTGTTTCTGTTTTGGGTGTTTTTAACACCAGTCTTGTAGTACAGTGGGGCTTCTGGGTTGGGAAAATTTTAATAATATCTTTTTCTTTCAGCTTTTGCATAGCTGATTGAGAAATTCTTGCCAGCTCCTTATTGACGATAACTCTTGCATTATTATTTGCAATAGCTTCTTCATCAATAATCACATCATCCCAAGTAAGCCCCGTAATTTCACCTACTCTTAATGAGCAGGCAAATGCCAAGTGCATACAAAGCAGGAGTAAATCATCATCCACAAGTTTGATTGCTTCCTTGAATGTCTGTACATTCCAGACCTTACGTTTTACCTTTGGTACTTTGGGTAAGGTGGCTAAGGAAGCCGGATTCCGCATTTTGCTGTCCAGATATTCCCAACGGATAGCCTGATTTAAGGCACAGCGGATAATGTCATGGATTTTCTTAATGTTGGCAGGCTGCACACAGCGACCAGTCGCTTTGCGGTTAGCACGAGGAACTTCTGGAACACTCAACAGGTCATTGTAATATTGAGAAAGTTTTTTCGTGGTGATTTCATTTAACTTCCAATCTCCAATAATAGGGTTGATATAGTTGTTAATTGAACTCAATTTACTGCTGTAAGTGTTGGCAGACCACTTCGATACGCCATATAGATTGACAAAAGTAACAAGAAATTCCTTTAAAGTGATTTCATCATCTGGGGTATCTATTGCATGTTCTGCTTCCTCACGCTGATGGGCGAATTGTTCTTCTAAAGGGACGAGAACATATCCATAGGTTTGTTGATAAAATTCAATAAACGCTTTTCGTGCCTTTGCTTCTTTTTTGGTTTCTAGGGTGTCCCATTTCTGCTTTCTTTCGCCTGTATCATCCATATACCAGTAAATAACTGAAAATTTTGATTTTCTTTGTTTGATTGAAGCCATATTATCTCTCCTTAAATGATTATTCGTGTAACCATTTATCGAAAGATATTTTAGATACTCTAATCATCCTGCCAGCTCTGATATAGTGAAATTGACCGCTTTTGACTAAAGCATATGCCGACTTCATACTGATGTTTAAAAGAGCTGCTATTTCATCTACCGTATATGTCTTTTTTTCAGACGTTGTAATACCGTGTGTATTCTCTTTACCATCTAACATAAGATTAAGGCTCCTTTCTATGATGGTAACAGTAAAATACACCTCTCTAACACTTTGAGTATAACACAGGAAATTAAAGTTTTGTAGAGGTTCAGTGTATTTTACTGTGAGTAAGTCAGCCGAACAGCTTTCGCTAAAGCTCATGGGAATCTCACCCCTGCATGGTTCTCATCCAGCCGTACCCTTTGCCAGCGGTGCTACATCATCACACGGACTAAGGCTGTACGGAAGTATCATTATTACGATAGAAAGGTCATGGCGGCAGCTCTGCGGTAAGCTGCTTATGGAACGCTGGCAGGAATCGCTATCCGGTTTCATCCCTCCTTTGGTGGGTTACGGCGTGCCAGCCCAACGGCTCTCTTTCTATCGAAACGTATTCGGCTGCTTTATGCTGCGTTGATTAGACGCTTTCTTTTTCAAGGAACAATCCGGCTTTAGCAGCCAGTTAAAATGCACTGGTGATAATGCACTTTAATAGACTGGCAAGCTCTGTCTGGGAAGCATGGGTTTGTCCACGCTTCCACAGGCGAGCGTTATTTTTAGTTTGGTTCCCTGATTTCAAAAGATAAAATCTTTGCAATCAGACGTGTTTCCATCCGGCGGCGTAGGGTTTCATCTACAACCATGTGGGTATTCCCATATTCGTCTTTCATGGGACGCATGGAACGGCTGGCAATAAAACCGCTGTAATGGCGTACAATCTGGTTGACTGCTTCAATATCGCCGTCCGCAGCCCTTACAATCACAGGAAACGGAATCATAGGGTGCTTTGCTGTCATGCTTCGTCCTCCATAAATTTTTTGATAAATTCCAGTCCGGCGTGTCTTCTTCTCTGGATGGTAGAACGGTTGACTTCCAGAATTTTTGAAATTTCCGTATCGTCAAATCCAAGAAAATAATATCTCAGAATAACGTCACGTTTCTTTCCATCCAGACTTTCTAATGCTTCTGCTAACAGGCTGTTTTCAATACGGACAGTAAATCCATCCATTTCAAAAGTATGGAAGTGGGATGGATAGGTGTCTTCGGAAGAAAACAGATTAACGGTGTAATCGTCCATATCACAGAATAGGGTTTCCCGTTTACACTGTCTGGACAACGCTTTGAGATAGTCTTTGCGTTCATCCTCCATAGCGACTTTACAGATGTAATCAAACTGGTTCTCTATGGTTGTCTGAAATTCAGATGGCTTCATCATTGCTCACCCCCTTTCCAGCCTTGAAAGGGAGCGAGTTGATAGGAATTTCTGCTTCTTTCCCCCTTTTCGCTCTTAGTCCCGACAGGACAGGAGGTGCAGTTGCATTTTGAAAAGAAAAATTTAAAAACTTTTTCTTCCAACTAAAAAAGCACGCAAACAGACGATATTTCTGTTTGTGTGCTTCGATAGTTCTTTCTATGTATTCTGAAAAACCACATTGAGGGTCAGACTTTTCTAGTGTAGGTGGATGGCTTTTTTTAACGGTTTACCGAATGTAGATATATTTAAGAAAATATTTTGCATAGCGGCTTCCTCCTGTAAGCCGCTGTCTGTATAAAGTAGTAGATTTTAAAAATCATCTATATTTCAGGCAAAAAAAGACGGCGGCTTTTGTTAAACCGTCGTCTGGAAATGATGATGTGATTTTTGACGCAGGGAAAGTATGCTGCCAAATAACGGTTTTTTTTATTTCCGTTTCGGCAGCATAGTTTTATCTTTGATACGCATAATAGGAACTGTACAACTATACAATACGTTTTTCTATACCTGTCACTATTACAACAGGAACAGTAAAATGTACAGAGGTGGTGTATTATGCGTAAAAAAGAAGATAAATATGATTTCAGGGCGTTTGGGCTTGCCATAAAAGAAGCCCGTAAAAAACAGGGATTGACCCGTGAACAGGTGGGAGCAATGATTGAGATTGACCCACGCTATTTAACCAACATTGAGAATAAAGGGCAGCACCCAAGTTTACAGGTGCTTTACGACCTTGTATCTCTGCTGAATGTATCAGTGGATGAGTTCTTTTTATCCTCTGATAGTCTGGCAAAAAGCAGCAGACGAAGACAGCTTGAAAGCAAAATTGACAATTTTACAGACGCAGACCTTGTTATCATGGAAAGCGTTGCAGATGGTATTGTCAAGTTTAAGGAGATGGAGAACAACTAATCTCCATCTCTTTTCTATGGGAACTAATCTAAAAAAGATTTTATAATTTCTTTTATCCTAGAGATTTTAAGCTATTTCTATACTGCTGCATTTCTTCCTCATCGACAGTATCAATAATATATTGAATTTCTCTAATTACTTTTTCACGTTCTTTTGGAAGATAAGCAGTAGTAGGATAAAAATTTGAAATAGAATTTGCAAATAGGTGTGTCCTAATTTGCAAATTTTTAATAAATACTTGTAATTCTCTTAGTCGCTCTTTTTCTCCAGCTGGAATAAATTTACCATCTTGAGCCATCTGATATAGTTCTGTATCTTTAAATAATGTCAGTGAATCTACAGAAATAAAACGAGGATTCACTTTACTGAATACTTTTGCACTGTTTATAGCATTTCGATAACCATTGTCTTTTCCGGCAAGTCCAGTCATATAAACAAAATAATATTCAATTCCAGCTTCATCCAGTTTCCGACACTGCTCAATCAATTCTTTTGAGGAATATCCTTTATTAGCAAGTGATAAAGTAGCATTGTCCCCAGATTCTGTGCCAATACTAAGCCCGTTAATTCCCATAGCCCGCAGTTTTCGTAGTTGCCATACTTTTTTGTTTTTTATATCACGAATACTTGCAAACATAGCTATGGTTTGACATTCTACAAGATAATCATGTATTAGCAACGCTCTTTCTGCCAGATTTTCATAATTCATAGCGAAAGGATTTCCGCCTGTTAAAAAAATGCGTCTGGCGGTTGGCTGGTAATATTTTAATTCTGCTAAGTCTTCTTCAAATTCTTTTATGGGTGACATACGAAAACATTCATTTTTATACAAGCTGCAAAATCGGCATTTGTTATGAGTACAACCAGAAGTCGCTTGAATAATAAAAGAGCTTGCTTCATAAGGTGGTCTCCATGTTCGACCTGTAAAATGCAAAGAAATCCCTCCCGTTATAAGTGTCTAAGATTTTTTCTATAATCTTGTAATTCATTTTCATCAACATTTTTAATAATTTTATCAAGTATATCTAAGACCTTTTTCTGGTCTTTTGGAAAAGTGCCTTGAATTGGTATTGCATTGGAAGCTCCTCCAGCAGCAAACCAAACAGGAATATTAAGATTAGCAACTAATGTACGAAGCTCTTTATATTTTTCAATCTCTTTTTCTTCTTTCCAATTTCCAGCTTGAATTTCCTGATACAATTCTGAATTAGGATAGATTGTCAACATATTAGCTCCTATAATTTTTGGATGTAATTGATTGCATATATCTGCGGTGGCTTTTGCCCCCCTTTCTCCATTATATCTTCTCGGAATTCTAAGCCTTGATTTTTCAAGGCTTTTTCTTTGTTCATAA
>ERZ809807.709-NODE-709-length-8208-cov-6.77714_pt1 | contig 8208 bp, 9 predicted proteins | sample MGYA00520348_ERZ809807 | MGnify/ENA primary metagenome ERZ809807 (study PRJEB31588, sample SAMN03398861) | human gut metagenome | study: EMG produced TPA metagenomics assembly of the PRJNA231909 data set (A prospective, longitudinal analysis of the...
CTTCCGATCTATCTCTGATTGGCGTCATTCGTGTCATTTTCATTCACATATATCAACCTTGCCAATCTTTCAATGCGACTGTCAACAGGAGCCGGTCGTTCACTTGCCATATCGATTACGCAATCGGGGAAGCCATTCTTTTTATCTGGCCGCACTCCATCACAATCCCCTTTCAAGGCTCCCCTATCGCCCCCACAATCAGCTGTACCTGAGCCGGCATATAGGTACGGCAGCTCAAGCCACTGCCCATCTTCTCCAGTTGCTCCCTGAGGTGAGGATAATAGTCAATCCAATACTGCAACTTACGGTAAGCCACCTGCGGATTCAAATCCGGGAAATAACACAGGGCCAGTTCGGTGCGGCCATACGTGCGTATCTCAAAATTCTCCATACATTCCATACTTTTTATTTACTTCCATAAAAGTACGAAAAACGGACGAGAAGAAAGAATGTTTTTCCAACAATAATCAACTAGAATCAACTGTTATCAACTACAACCCACCGGAATCAACTTTCCGGAATCCGCACATCGTATCTTTGTAATGTCGGAACGATGAAGGCGAAAGATCTATAATCTTACAGCTGTAAGATATAGGATCTTACACGTGAAAGATAGGGTTCTTTCAGCAGTCGGCAACCAGTGGCTGACGGTTAATGGACAGTGACTGACGTCTGACTTGCTTCATTCCCCGGCAACAGTGTTTCTTAATTCTCAATTATCAACTTTTAATTTTAACAGACTATGGTAAATTACAGTATCGTTATGCGTAGCAATCCGATGGACGCGGATGCCGCCAAGAAGGCTTACGCCAGTGCACAGTATTCGGAAGTGATGGACATCAACCGCTTTGCCGAGCACATCGCCAGCCACGGCTGTGTGTACAAGCGTGCGGACATCGTGGCCATCCTCACCATGGCGGTGGACTGCATGAGGGAACAGCTTCTGGGAGGACAGAAGATACAGCTGGGCGACTTGGGGGATTTCTCCATCAGCATCAACAGTATAGGAGCGGAAAGCGCTGCCGACTACAATCCTGCCATCCACGTCAGAAAGCTGAATGTGAACTGGAGTGCCGGAACACGTTTCCAGAACTTGCAGGAGGAAGCCGTGTTCAATCTGGTGGCCACGCGCAAGGCGGCCCGACTGGTGGTGAAGGCGCTGAAAGCCGGAAAGACCAGTGTGGATCTTACCGGAGAGGCGAAGGAGCCGGAAAACGGAGGACAGGCCTGACGGAACTCCTGTATGACGGAAGCAAGGCACAACGCTAAAGGCACGACGCTAAAAGGCTGAATGTGCCCCTGTGACAAGCCGTTTTCGTTGGGGTACATTCAGCCCTTGGCTTCCATTACAATTCATTTATTATCAACCTCTAAAACAAAATTCCAATGAGTTCAAAAACAAAGAAAAACACCTGGACACTGATTCTGAAAGTAATTATCACCGTAGCCACCGCCGTTGCCGGCGCACTCGGTCTGAACGCCTGTATCTGATGATCATGAGAACCATTACCCTGATTATTATCCACTGCTCCGCCACCCCTGAGGGGCGGAGGCTGGATTTTGAAACTTGCCGCCGGGACCACATCCGCCACCGGGGCTTCACAGACATAGGATATCATTTCTATATCACCCGTGACGGAGAGATTCACCGCGGACGACCTCTGGAAAAGGTGGGAGCGCATTGCAAGAACCATAACCGGCATTCTATCGGCATCTGCTATGAGGGAGGACTCTCGGCGGACTGCACACCTGCCGATACGCGTACTCTGATGCAGAAGGGAAGTATGCTGGCACTGTTGCGCGAGCTGCGCCTCCTGTTCCCCAAAGCGTTGATAGTGGGGCATCATGACTTGAATTCCGTGAAGCCGTGCCCTTGTTTTGATGCTGTGAAGGAATACCGCTTTTAAGGGATGATTTCTCCAAAGATAGGGTTTCCAATGAGAACCGTTTGTTTTCAAAGAGGTTTCTCCAAAGATAACGTATCCAAGGGGGCTTTCTCCAAAGATAGCGTCCCTTTCCTCCGCTTTGATTTCCTGACCCTTCATTCAACTAATCGTTTCATTTAACAATAATAAAAATGAACTATCTGATAAACCAACTCATGACCGTGGACAAAGCCTTCTACCGTCATTATCTGGAAATGCTGCTCACCCTGAACCGCATCCAAGCCCTCACCCCCTGGCAGATGTCCATGCTGCTGTGGAGAGCCAAGATTTTCCATATACAGGTGCTCTACCCCGAACTGCTGCGCATCAGCCTGTGCACGGAGCAGGAAAAGGACGAGATACGCTTTATGAAGGGATGGAAACTGAAAGAGCTGGAGAAAATAATGCCCGCATGGCAGCGACGGCAGTGCGAGGAGATAAAACGGGAACGGTGGAGAGGATTTTAATGGCTAATGAGGAATGACCAGTGATCGCTGAGGAATGACCAGTAATCAGTAAAGCCTGCCGGCAACATGATCTACTTGTAAGCAACTTTTAAAGTGGGTATGTCAAAATAAAATGACTACTCCGAGAAGTTACAGACTGTAACTACAAGCCCTAAAAGGCGAGTGTCAAAACTCAGTTTTTGAAAACATGAACTTACAATCTGAAATTTGAGCATCCTAAAAGACTAAAGAAAGGGTCGTATCATTACTCCATACAGAGCTTGATACGATCCTTTTACGTGTTATAATTACTATCTGTAACTTTTCGGGGTTGTCCTTTTTGTTTTGACATCTCCCTTCTCCTATCCCCAAGTTATTCAGGAACAGCAACATTCAACTACTTCATTCCCCCTCATTAAACCCCAGGCCCTGCTGTTCGGGCTTCAGCTTCTCTGTCAGGAAATTGGTATGCTCCCACTTCGGTTCGGGCGGATTATGATCCAAGGTCCTCTCCTCGGTAGGCGTGTAGCGTCCGTTGTAAGTGCTGAAGGCGAAAAAAGCATCTCCCGGTCCGCCCAGATGGTCGAAACGTACCTTGGCCACACGCACCAGCACCTGCCCCAGCTCATCGTTACGGTCTACCACCATTCCATAATCCGTCTTGTTGAAAAAGGCCGCCGAGCCGTTGATATCATACAGCGTGGGCACAGGCCAGCGTTTGCTTCCCGGTTCGCGGCGCAACTTGGTGGGGTGCGCCACCAGAATGAGCAACACCTTGTGCTTCACGGCAAAATTGGAGAACTCGTCGAAGATGCGGCTGATGTACTGCGTTTCCGTTTCCCAGTCGGGAATCTGATGCTCGAAGCGGTTGAAGGGGTCCACCACCAGCACCTTCACTCCTTTCCGGCTCACCAGTTGGGCGGCAATGCGAAGCACGCTCTCTACCGAGAAGTCCTCTTTCGGCATAATGGAGAAGACACTCTGTGCCAGGTAACGGATGGCCTGTCCGGCTTCCGGCAACGGCATCCCCTTGTGTTCGAAACGCTTGCCCACCACGCGGCGTATCAGCTTGCGGTAGTGATAGGCCAGCGGGGTATTCTCCGGACTGAAATAGCCCACCTTCCAATCGTGGCGCAGGAGCAGGCGCATGGCAATTTCGTCCACAAACTCGCTTTTTCCGCTGCCGGGAACGCCTGTGACCGTGAGCACAAAACCACGCTCGAACTTGATCAGCCGGTCCAGATTCTCCAGTCCCGTATCGGCTCCCTCCGGCATTCCGTTGTAATAAATATCCATCAGCGTATCCCATTCGTCCATGGGGCAGAAGACTCCTTCCAACGGGATTTCCGCCGCCTGCTCCACCTGCTGGCGGAGCCTCGGAAGATCGTACTTCAACAGATACTCGTTGGCATCCTTGCAGCCTTCCCCCCAGGCCACCACCTTGCAGCGGTCCATGCCCAGGCGGCGCACCAGTTCGTCGCGCAACTCCACTCCGCGCCTGTCGGTATCCATGGCCAGGATGATTTCCGTCTTGTCATCGAAGTGCGACTCCACGAAGCGGTCCAGCCACTGAAGGTTCGCGCCTCCGGCTCCGTTGGGTACGGACACCACCTCTTCCAGTCCTGCGGCTATCAGGCTGAGGGCATCTATCTCGCCTTCGGTGATGTAGCACTTTTCCTTCCCTTTTATGGCGTCTATGTTCCAAGGAATCAGCTCGGCTCCTTTCACCATCTTGAAATGCTTTGCGGCATCCCGGAATTTCATGTTTTTCATTACTCCGTCCTCCAGGTAAGGGAAGCAGATGCAGGCTTCTTCCTTGCCGGTCTGCGGCAGGAATTCCAAGCGTTCCTCTATCTTCATCCTTGTCAGGACGTCCATCGGAATACCTCGTCTGCCGACCATGTATTCCATCATTTTTCCATTCATAATTTGTTTGTTTTTATTGATTACCGGGCATATGTAATGTACAGGCGGTTGCAGGGGGATGTGCGGCTTGCGTTGCGCCGTGTTATGGTGCTGCGATGCTGCATCGTGATGCTGCGACGTGTTACGGTGCTGCGATGCTGCATCGTGGTGCTGCGACGTGTTATGGTGCTGCGATGCTGTATCGTGGTGCTGCGACGTGTTACGGTGCTGCGGTGCATCCTTCTGCTGTTTCTGCCGTTCCCGGTCTTGTTGTTTCTGTTCTCTTTTCCACATCTCGTCCTCGTTCCACGCTATGGCGAAATCACAATGAAAGCATTTCGCCCATCCCCCTTCACGGGTGATATGCACACTGAACGAAGGATCTTTGGGATTGCTTCGCGTTGCGGAACATTCGGGACAAGGCATACGGAAATGGTCCTTTCTGCGCGGCAGTCTTTTCAGCCACCGCACATAATCTGCATGTTCTTCGCGCGTCATATCCAGCTCTGTTTCAGATTATCCCAGGTGGCACGTCCGTTGGGGCGCGGGGGTGCATCGGCAGGAAGAGGAACTCCGCAATACGAACGTTCGCCGGTCAGCGGATTGTACGTTTCGTAGGGCGAGAGCGAAGTCGATTCATTCTGCATCCGGCTCCTTTCTTTCAGCTTTTCTTCCAGAAAAAGACGGGTGGGCCTTTCTCGGCGGATGTAGTTGGCGAAATAAGCTTCGGCTTCGGACACGGAAGTGATTCCTCCTGTGTTTCCTTGTGCCACGACATGTTTCTTGAACAGATCACGAATAAAAGAAAGATTGTTCAAAAAGAGTTCTTTCAAACCTGACATCATCCCCACAGCCTCCAGCCAACTCTGAGTAATGAAAGCTTCATTGATGCATTGTTCCCATCGGGGTATCGTTTCGGACAATTCGGAAAATCGGGAAAGTTTATCAACAGCAGCAACAGCAATTATTTCTTTTTCTTTGTTATTGTTGTTTTTCTTCTCTCCTCTATTCTTTTCTTCTCTTATAAAGCTTTGCTTAAAGCTTGCTTGCAAATTCTTTCCATAACACTCATTATCAACACTTTGAATCACATTTTTGACTGAATTTTCATTTTTATTTTTTGCAGTCGTATTTTTCATACTTTCCGCACTACTTTTCACGTTGCTTTCCGTGCTGTTTTCCTTGTAGATTTCCTTATTATAATCCGAATGGATTGGCTTGCTGCTCTCCATGCAGACAGTCTTGTTACTATCTACATTCCTGCTTTCCATATAAATTCTCTCCTTGCTATCCATACTGGGTGCACCACTGCTTTTCAGGTAGACTTCCTTGTTATTATCCATGCAAGGTACACCACCACTTTCCATGTAGGCTTCCCCGTTATTATCCACGCAGAACGCATCACCGCTTTTCATGTAGACTTCCCCGTTATTATCCATGCAGGACGTATCACCGTTTTTCATGTAGACTTCCCCGTTACAATCCACGCAAAGTGTATCATCGCTTTTCAGGTAGGCTTCCCCGTTATTATCCATGCAGGGTACACCACCACTTTTCAGGTAGACTTCCCTGTTACAATCCACGCAAGGTGTATCATTACTTTTCGTGTAGATTTCCTCGTTACGATCCATGCAAGACGTATCACCGTTTTTCCCTTCATTGATTCTGCCCCTTCCTATTGTAGACGCAGTTGCTTTTGCAGATGCTTTCACCGTACTTTTCTTACTGCTTCTCCCTCCCTTACTGCCGGCAGCGGCACGTTGCTCGGAAAGTTTGCTCTGATATCCCATCACCTCGTCCAGATACAGACATCGGAAATACCCGTCCTCTGTAATGAGAAACAAATCGAAGTCCTTAATAAGATGTTGCAGATTTTCCACGGTAGCTCCCCACTGATCGGCCAGCAAATCCAGTTCGTTAAAATCATGTTTGTATTCCTGCTGTTTTCGCAGAAACAATATCGTTTCAAGATACAACCCCAGCCCCATGCATTTCATATCGGCATTCAGCTTCATCATTTTGTAATCCGACATCAAGCTGCAATTCAGCCGGATAAACTGCTCTGTATAATCCATTTCTTTTGTGTGTTAGTATAAATATAACGCAAAGGAACGCAAAATATAAATAGGGCGTTGCTCACAAAAACAAGCAATTGTTAATAAACATTTCCTATCTTTGCCGAGACATTTTGTAAGTAGCTATGTTTATGCTGTTTACAAATCATTATTTAATAATTTAATTTTTAGTAACATGAAAAAAATTTGAGATCATCAGCACTTGCATCGGTAATGCCGTGCGAAGAAGCGATTTAAACCCCAACAACTTGGAAGACAAAGGTGCGATAGGCCGGTCCACCGCCACCAAAATTCGAGACGGAAAGATTGTGACTCCAAATTCTTACTTCAAACTGATGAAATGGATGGAAAAGGAGAAACCGGAGGTTTACAAAGAAGCCATGGAGCACATCCTGAAAGAACTGGGCAAGCTCAAAATGGAAGAGTAACCTCCCGGCTTCCCGGAAACGGGAATTTTCCCCGGTAAACGTGGGGAAACGGGAAACCGCCATAGAGCGCCTCTGTATGGAGACTGCCTCTATGGCGGTTTTTGCACCCGGGATGTATGGAATTATAGCTATTTTATTTTCAACTATAAATCCTCCTTTTTTCCAATATATTATTTTTCTTGTGACAGATAAATACAGAATTGCTGAATATTTACAATATTCACTTTGGGAAAATCTATATCTTTCAGCACATCATAATGATGGTCGTTGGTAACAATGTAGTGCGCATTGGCCGAAATGGCACAATCCACAAACTTATTGTCATCAGGATCGACTGTAATCAGATTAAAGTGATAGAATGGAGTTATCAATTCAACAAACGGACTGTTCAATATGGTTTTCACCACATATTCCGCCGTTTCATTGTCGGTAAGTCTTTGCAGAATTTCTATATATTCCTCCAATATTTCATTGGATACACAGAGCTTGTTCTTTCCGTCCACAAAGGATTGCCACAAGACATGGTAACGACTCCTTTGAGGAATGCTTTGAATAAGACAATTCGTACCAAGAACCAGCTAGCCATTGACGTTATTTTAATGAATGGATATCCATTTCAGCTATTTCATCCAGCTTTTTCTGGTCAAGAATTCCCTTATCCCAAAGTTCATCCAACTTTGTATTCATCCGTTTGGAATAATATTGAAAGAGCACCTCTTTCAATTCTTCCAGACCTTCCTGAGATTTATCGTAAGAAAACATTTCCAACAAATGCCTCTGTATGGGGTTGAATACTGTAGTTTCCATAATTATATCGGTTATAAATTCTATGCGAATATAGAATTTATAATGATAATATCCAAAATGTTTCTCATTGATTAACGCCTATGAAATATGGCTCGATAAATCTTGCAACAATATCTCCCTTACATCCGATGTTCAAAATGTTGTAGAGTAAAATCTATTCCAGAGATCCTAATCGGATAATCTTTTTATCATTTCAGATGGATTTTGAAATAAATGCCACCAGAGAAGTATTTCCCGTTGTTCAGTTCGGCAATCAGATTGATGTGGTCTTTCCAAAGCTGGTAGTGCGCCCCGATGTTCACTGTGCGGGCGTCATATTCGGCCATCAGATCCAAGCCGTTCAAAGCTTTCACTATTAATGATTCCTGATTTGGAAATCTACATTGGAAATTAGCTCCTATAGCAGGACGATTGTGATGCTTCCAAGTGGCAGGTCTATCTAATACAAAAGAAAAATGCACTCCTAAAATTCCTATATTTTTAAAAGTAACATGTTTCGTTGCAGCAACGTAATAACGATTAAAAAAACAATTTCCTCCATTTTGATCACGACTAGATATACCCCCTCCACCATAACTATCATGAGTACCCGGATCAGATCGGAAGAGCACACGTCTGAACT
>ERZ809807.716-NODE-716-length-8127-cov-4.03147_pt1 | contig 8127 bp, 7 predicted proteins | sample MGYA00520348_ERZ809807 | MGnify/ENA primary metagenome ERZ809807 (study PRJEB31588, sample SAMN03398861) | human gut metagenome | study: EMG produced TPA metagenomics assembly of the PRJNA231909 data set (A prospective, longitudinal analysis of the...
TTTACCGGTCATGGGCGCCAGTGTAGCGCGTGTCATACGTCGTGCCGCGCCCGACATCGCGTGGACGCCTACCGTCACAGCCGGCCGGCCCACTCCCGGAGCAGACGAATCACCGCTCCGGGCTGGTCGATGTGCGCGTTGTGGCCGGCATCATCCAGCGTGACGAACGTGGCGTCGGGATAATGCGACAACAGGGCCCGTTGATCTTCAAAACCAACGATCTGATCCCGTCGTCCGGTGACGAACAGAGTCGGCCCGGCATAAGTGCCGAATACGCGCTCCGGGTCGTCATTCAGCCAATAACGGGCGTCCAATCTGGCGCAGGCGTCACGGTCGCACAGACGGATGCCCGGCAAAATATATGACTGATAGCGGCGCCACGCGGCGAATGACTGGTTGACGCCCATGGTTACGAAATCGAACGTCTGATCCTGAGGCAGCGCGTGTATCAGCGTCGGATTCGGCTCGGCGATCACATGCTCGGCGACATGACGACGAGTGCGCCGCGGATCCACCACCGGGGCGATCAATGCCAGCCCGCGAACCCGCGATGACTCGCGAGCCACCATCTCACGGGCGAGTGCACCGCCCATCGAATTGCCGACCAGCGCGAACGGCTCCCCCGCGCCGACCAGATCGTCGATGGCGGACTGCAGCCAGTCGGCCATCTCCGGCAGACCGCACGCGCGTGCCGGCAGTGCCGGAGTGCGGCCGAACCCCGGCAAATCCAGATATATGCGCTTCAGCGACCGCGACGCGGCAGCGCCCGACTCCGGGCACAAGAATGCCTCATCCAGCAGCATCAGCGAACGGTGGTCCACGCCCATGCCATGCACGAACACCACGGGCAACCCGTCACCCTCGGTCACTGCATATGCCTGCGGTTGAGTCATCACACGGTCCTTTCCACCGGTATCATCCGTCGCGCTTCGCGGCGCAACGCTTTACGATACCGTCGCCGTGCGATGTTTCGCCGAACGCCGGTGCCGGCACACAAGCTGGTGCCGGCACAGTTCAGCCGCGGCGGGCGAGTTGCACGGCGGTGCCGGACGCGGTGACCATCAGCATGCCGTTGTCGGCGCCAAGCACCTCGTAGTCGATGTCCACACCGACCACGGCGTGCGCACCCATTGCCTCGGCCCGCTGCTGCATCTCAAGAATCGCCTCGTTGCGCGCCTTCATCAGCTCCTCTTCATAGCCCTGGCTGCGTCCGCCGAACATGTTGCGCAGGCCGGCGCCGATATCCTTGAACATGTTGACGCCGGAAATCACTTCACCGAACACGATGCCCTGATAGCTATTGATGACGTAACCGTCGACCGACGGCGTGGTGGTGACGAGAATCATGATATGACCGCCTTTGGTTTGACTACGATTGACATCTTCAGTCTAGCGCCGAGCAGGTGAATCGTCCCGTCCTGTAGGTGGGCAGGACGGGAATTGATATAGGGATGATTTTTCAAGGACCGGCGCAAACTGACCGGCAGGAGCGGTACCGTCGCGTCCTGGCGCACCGAGTTCGGCGAGCCCATCAAGCACTGCGATGGAGGCCGGATCGTCGGGACCATCATCGACGACGATGGCGCAATCGGGACGAATCGTCTGGGCGAGCGCAGATTCGACTGCTTCACGGATGAGCGCTCCCTGATTGCAGCTGGTGATCACCACCGTGACAGCAGAGGGCGCGGCGGGCTTCAATGCTGCTTCCATAATCGCAATTCCAACAAGCGAGGCGAGAGTAGAGTGGAAGCGCGAGATATCCAGCGACAGACAGGATCAGTCATGATCAGCGCAGACGCCATCACATCGAGAACATTCACCACAGTGCGGTTCAAGGAAGGGTATAGCGCCAGAGAGGTCGACGACTTCCTTGACGAAATCGTCGACCGCATGACGACCGGCGACCACTCGCTCGCAAGGCGCATCAAGGAGAAGACCTTCAGCAATGTGCGTTTCAGAGAGGGATACGACATCGACGAAGTCGACGATTTTCTCGATGAGGTGGCCAGAGGACTAGAAGGTGACGCGGGCGCGAGCACGGGCGCGAGCACGGGCGCGAGCACAGCCAGCGCAGCCGCAGCGATTCCGGATCCGCATGAGACCGTCGCACCGGAGCCGGGCACGAGCTACACGAGCGACGCGAATCTTGCGGCCCCTTCGTCCGACGGCGACGCGGCGCAGCTGCCATGGTGACGGTTGTGCTGGCGTCTCGCTGAAGGATCGCGGGCAGCCGACCTCCAACCGCGGCGCCGCGGTCATACCTGCTGGTGGCGGTATTTGCCGAGCGGTTTGTGTCAAACTTCCAGTAGCTGAAACTTCCGACAGCAATTGCAATCACTTCACATGCCACTCATGACACCCGTCCGCACAATCGCATTATCAAACGCCGCCGTTGTATCCTGGGTAACCATGGACTCTCATGCCAAGATCATCAACGTTGTGGGTGCGGCGATCGTACGCGATGGAGCGGTGTTATGCGCGCAACGCGGACCGGGAAAATCTCTCGCCGGATATTGGGAATTCCCCGGCGGGAAAATAGAGCCTTACGAGACGGCTCGTCAGGCATTGCATCGGGAGATCGAAGAAGAACTGCTCTGTGAGATCGAGGTCGCCGATGAGGTGTGCACCAGCGAGTACGCCTACGACTTCGGCACGGTCCGACTCATCACATTCATTTGTCACCTAATCGACGGCATGCCACGGCTGACCGAGCACACGGACATCCGTTGGCTGGATCCTTCCGCAATGCCACAGCTGAATTGGGCTCCGGTCGACCGTACGGCCGTCGGCATCATCGCAGGCATGCGCTTCCTCACCCAGACAACGTCGGGCACCTCCGAGGAACCGAGCCGGCCATGAATACGCGAGAATCACTCAACCCGCAGTCAGACCTCAAAACCGATGCCACGCATTCCGTGCTGGAAAGCGTCATCTCCGGACTGATCGAACCCCGGCAGGACGCCCCCGAAAGCTATAAGCCAACGCTGATTTCGAACCGCCCAGGCGACCTCACCATGCATGATGGAATCAGCGATGCGCTCACGAACAGCGATTCCTTCGACATCTCCGTCGCCTTCGTCTCTCCTGATGCCATACTCAGTTTGTTCGAGGACTTCCGCAGTCATCATGCCAATGCGCCCGAGCAGGTCAGCAGACTGATCACGTCGACGAAGAATCATTTCAACGACCCACGCGCTTTCTGGGAACTGCTTCACCTACAGCGGACGGCAGGCGTGGACGTCCGCGTGTGGGCAGGCTCCGACTCTTCAGTATCAGTCGCTCAAGGGCAGCCGTTCCATCCCAAAGGATACGTATTCTCGCGCCGCATGCGCAACGGCACCCCGTACTACGACCTGTTCGTCGGCAGTTCGAATCTTACCGGCGCCGCATTGAACACTCAACGCGAATGGAATCTCAAGGTCTCATCCCTCGCCAATGGCGAACTGGTCGCGCAGGTGCGAGATGAAATCGACTCACAGATCGCCGATTCCAAGCCGCTCACCGAGGAATGGATCAAACAGTATGAGGAGGATTTCAAGAAGTACGCGCCGCCACGGCGCGACATTCTGAAGTCCCTCGAAGGCCGTGAGATCCAGCCGAACGCCATGCAGAAAGAAGCCCTCGCGAGCCTGAAGAAACTACGCGAGAAAGGGGAGCATCGTGCGATCATCGTGTCGGCCACGGGAACAGGCAAAACCTATCTTTCCGCGTTCGACGTGCGTGAGTACCGGCCCCGGCGCATGCTGTACATCGCCCAGCAGCAAATGATCCTCAAAGCGGCGATGAAATCCTACCAGAAGGTGCTCGGTTGTCCGCAATCCGAGCTGGGACTGTATACCGGCACCAGCAAACAACAGGATCGGCGCTACGTGTTCGCCACGGTGCAGACCATGCGTCAGCCGGAGGCCCTGGCGCAATTCGCCTCTGACGAGTTCGACTACGTTCTTGTCGACGAAGTTCATCATGCGGGCGCCGAAGGGTATCAGCGCGTCATCGACCATTTCAGGGACGCCGACTTCATGCTGGGCATGACCGCCACACCGGAACGCACCGATGGCATCAACATCTTCGAGTTGTTCGGCCACAACATCGCCTATGAGATCCGGCTACAGAAGGCTCTGGACGAAAACATGCTCTGCCCGTTCCATTATTACGGCGTCGCAGAATATCTCGGTTCCGACGAGGACCCGGACCAGGACATGCACCGCCTCGATGTTTCACAGGGGCTCGACGCGAAGGAGTCGAAACAGCTCAAATACGAGATCGGGCAGCTCGCCACCGAGCAGCGCGTGCGCTATATCATCGACAAGCTGCAGGAATACGGGCAATTCGGGATCCCCGTCACCGGGCTGGTGTTCTGCAGCAGGCAGGAGGAGGCGCACGAGCTGTCCCGCTTGTTCAACGAGCATTGGAACCAGCAAGCGGAACGCCCCTATCGCACGGCAGCGGTGACCAGCAAAGACGTCAACGGCAAGCCGTTATCGCAGGAAAAACGCGACGAATACGTCCGGCAGCTCACCGACGGCGAACTCGACTACCTGTTCACCGTCGACATGTTCAACGAAGGCGTCGATATCCCCGCCGTCAACCAGATCGTGATGCTGCGCAGCACAGAGTCCAGCATCATATTCACCCAGCAGCTTGGCCGCGGACTGCGCAAGTTCCCGTACAAGGACAGCGTCGTGGTCATCGATTTTATCGGCAACTACAACAACAACTACCTGATCCCCGTGGCCCTGTACGGCAACACCGGTGACCGCGACCGCGCGCGCAAGAACCTGCAGCGCAAATCGATCGGGTTGTCCTCCATAAGCTTCGACCCGATCGCCAAGGAACGCGTGCTGAAATCACTGGACACCGCCAACTGGTCCGAAATGAAGAAGCTATCGGAACAATACCGGCAGGTGCGATACGAGCTCGGCCGCATTCCGATGCTCATGGATATCTACGCCTACGATCCTTCCTTGCCGTATACATTGGCCACGAAGCGCAGCAACTACCTCGATTTCGTGCGATCGCGCGAGAAGAGCCTCGGCGGCGGCAAGAACCACGAGACAACATTTGAGGATCAGCTGGACCCGGTAACCGACACCGAAGACGCGGTCCTCAAGATGGCCACGGAATTACTGCTGCCCGGGCTGCGCCCTCATGAGTTGGCCATCCTCGAACGGCTGTGTCGGCTTGCCGAAGAGCGCCTGGATGACGAGACTCCTGTCAGCTGGAACGCATCCGCGCCAATCAGTCGAGATGCGCTGCTTGATGCGATCCGTGCGGACTTCCCACAGGCTGATCTCTCGGATGCGCAGTTCGACTCCGCTATCAGCGTGCTTGACTACTCATACTTCACCGGACCGAATCGCAAACGTTTCGGGAACCTGCCACTGGTGGAGACGCTGGCCGACGATGATCAGGGCGAACCGGCCTATCGTTTAAGCTCCGGCTTCGTCAACATGCTCGCCGAAAATCGCACGTTCCGCATCTTTCTCGCAGACACGCTGCGCACCGGTCTGGCCAATTGCCGAGACCTGTTCCAGGAGGCGCAGAGCCGGCGACGCGCTTTCGACCATGCATTCCTGTATGAGCGCAAATACTCCATGGCCGACGTCATGCGACTGTGCGGATGGAAGAAGGAGAACACGCCTCAGAACGTAGGCGGGTACCTGCTCGACAAAGACACCAACACCATGCCCATCTTCGTGAAGTACGCGGCCAGCCAATACGAAGACGAGTTCCTGAACGCACAGGAGATGAAGTACTTCAGCAAGAACGGGCGCACCCCGCAATCTCCCGAATTCCAGTGGGCGCTGAGCGGTGTGGGACCGGACTGGGGCCGTACGCATTTCGTTCCGCTGTTCGTCATGCGCAAGGCGGAAGAGGCCGACGGCAAATACTATTACGTCGGGCACGTCGCCGCGTTTGACAATCCGACGCTCACCACCAAGCCGAACGCGGCCGGAAACGGTACGGTGAAGGTCACGCTCTCCACACTGAGACTTGCGCGGCCGCTGGATCCTGAGCTGTACCGGCACCTTGTCGGGTGAGAGATTGCGCAGATAAGCGCTGTCAGAAGGCTATCTGCGTTTCGAGGGGGCGATTCGGTTTGATCCGAACATCTATCTGCGTTTCGAGGGGTTGGTGGCCAAGTATAAGCACCCCCAAAACCGCATGATTCCAATGGCGATTGGCGCTCAATACCCCGGGCATCGCGTTTTGGCAACCCCTCGAAACGTAGATAGACGTTTGGCGAACACGAAATCAACCCCCTGAAACGCAGATGGCTGCCCCTTCCCGCGAAAAGTCTGCCCGTTCGTATGAGGTTTGGCGGCGATTCGCGGCAACCGCGCCTTCACAATGTGCGATATACCTGATTCGCCTTCGAAGGAGCCGACGATGAGAGAATCTACGCTCATCGCCAAGAGCAGCATCCGACGCGCGTCGCCACAGCTGCGCCTGCGCACAGGATTGGCGTGGGGCATCGCAGTGGCAGTGGACGCTTGGCTAGTATGGCTCAAATGGTGGCGCCTGCCGAACACCATCCGCGAAATCATCAGAATGTTCCCCGAAACCGCATTTCTGCATGATCCGGCGATGCTGTGGCAATTCGTCGCTGCATCATGCCTGCAAGTCGTCGTTATCGCATCGTTGTATCTCGCCGTCGCAAGAATCCCGGCGCGCTGGGTGCCATGGCTGCGTATCGCGACGCTCGCCTCGTTCGCGGCGATCTGCATCGGTTCCAACGCCCTGGTGATCGCCCACGGCTTCAGCACTCCGGGATTCGTGTATTCTCTGGGATTGGCTGCGGCGGCCAGTCTCATCGCGACCGTTGCGCTAGTCCATGGCCAATGGCGGCGATGGCTGGCGCGGAGGAAAAGGCGCGCAACGGCTCTCTGAACGGCTATTCGCCATCCACCGCAGGCAACCAGTCGCCGTAGCCTTCCGCCTCCATGCGCGAGCGCGGCACGAAGCGCAGCGCGGCGGAGTTCATGCAGTACCGCAAACCGCCCCGATTGGCTGGCCCATCGTCAAACACGTGCCCGAGGTGGATCTGCGTGTCGGCCGTCCGCACCTCGATGCGGTCGCGCCCCGGGATGCGATGATCCGCGTGCTCGGTCAACAGCTCGTCCGCGATCGGCTTGGAGAACGCCGGCCAACCGCAGCCGGAATCGAATTTGTCGCGCGATGAGAACAACGGCTCGCCGCTGACCACATCCACGTAGATGCCCGGCTCGAACTCCTCGTCGTAGGCGTTGACGAACGGCCGCTCGGTGGCCGCGCACTGCGTGACCGCGAACTGTTCGAGCGTCAGGTCCCAGATCTTTTCCACATACTTCTGCCGCCGTTTCACGTTCGCGATGGCGGCCAGCGGAATATGGCAGAAGCCTCCCGGATTGGCGATCAGATAATCCTGATGGTGCGCCTCGGCCGGGTAGAAGTTGCGCAGCGGCTCGACCAAGACCGCCGGGCGGGCGGGCTGCCGATCGACCAGCTGCTCCAGCGCGGCGATATACACGGATTGCTGCGTCGCGTCCGTGAAGAACATGCCGGTGCGGTACTGCCGCCCACTGTCCTCGCCCTGACGGTCCACCGAGAACGGGTCAATGACCTCCAGGAACAGCAGCGTGAGCGTGCGCAGCGTCACCTGCGCTGGGTCGAACACAACTTTCACGGTCTCCGCGGCGTCGGTGACGCCCGCACACACCTGTTCATAGGAGGGTGATTCGACCTTCGACTGCGCGTAACCGACCGTGGTGTCGGTGACACCGTCGACGTTCTGGAAGTAGCGTTCCAGCCCCCAAAAGCATCCGCCCGCGAAATAGGCCGTCTGCGTGGACGGGCCGTCCGCCGCGGCCGGGTTGCGCCGGGAGTTGTTTGTTGTATCGTGATTGTTCTGCTCGCTCATGCGTCTCACCATACCTGATTTTTCTTTGCGTTGCGTTCACTCACAGCACCGTCGATTGGCGGCGTTTCGCTCGGCTGTAGGCCAGCCGCCGATGTCACCGCTCAGATGCGCGCGCTGCGCTTTACGACTTTGGTCGCGTATAGGGAAAGTATCACGGCGATCAGAAGCGAAAACCACGCCTCCCAGCCGGATGTGGTCGCCCGCGCGGCGAGCAGACCGATAAGCGT